>SCPN01000171.1_pt1:427500-600000 | contig 853234 bp, 848 predicted proteins | sample 6106831 | NCBI WGS metagenome assembly SCPN01 (sample SAMN10720447, study PRJNA508395) | human gut metagenome | isolation source: Participant 1, 0 month
TATCTTTCTCTTCATGAAAGAGGTAAGGAAATACCAAGTGATAACCGGGAATATACCCGCTAGTAAGTAAACAGGTTGGGGAAGCCATAATAATGGTAAGAAAGCACAAATGATGCTAAATACATATTCTCGAGAGGTCATTCGGCTATATACGGTCTTGTTCTTGGCTTCCTCCTCTTTCCTCGCGTAAGGCAGGCGATTGATGATCATGCTGGAGACGCCTTTGCAAAAAGGATCTCCAGCCAGTATGGCACATCCCGCTAGCTCGATCGGGAGACTGCTTACTAGTAGGTAGAATAGTCCGAAGTAGAAAATCAGTCCGATTACCCCATAGCTACCTATATGCGAGTCTTTCATGATCGCCAATATGCGTTCCCGGCTCGTGCCGCCGCCGAAACCGTCGAAGAAATCCGCCAGCCCGTCCTCATGCAGGCAGCCGGTTATCAGCAATCGGGTAATCATGGCGCATAAGATCGCCACGGATGGCGGAAGAATCAAGGAGGTAGCGTACAATACCAATACCGACAAACCAGCCGTCAGCCAACCGACCAACGCCCAATGGCTCACGATATTCTTGAAACAGGCCGCCGGAACCTCCGCCAACCGCCAGAACGGTAACCGAGTAAAGAATATAAACGCAGCGAGTATCCGCAACATATCAGAAATATTTGGTGATTGCCGCTTGCTTGAAACTATACATCTCGTTGATCATGCGAACGGCGGAGTCGAGTATCGGGTAAGCGCATACCGAGCCGGAACCTTCTCCCAGCCGTAGCCCTAGATCGAGCAATGCTTTTGCCCCAAGAAATCCAGTATCCGTTTATGTCCGGCCTCGTCGCCGCAATGCCCGAATACGCAATACGATTGCATTTCCGGATATAAGCGGGAAGCCACCAATACGCAATTCGTCATGATAAAACCATCCACGAGGATAATCATCTTCAGTTCGGCGGCACGCAACATGCCTCCTACAGCCATAACCATCTCATACCCTCCGAAGTAGCGCATTACATCCAAGGCGCTTCCATCCCTTTGTAATTCTCCAACGAGCGTTTCAGTACGTTGTATTTATGCCGTACGCCTTCGCTGTCCAGTCCGCTACCGGCCCCACACAGTCGATCAATGGGATTTGCGTGAGGCAAGTCATCCACATGCTGGAAGCCGCCGTATTCCCGATACCCATCTCTCCGAAACTGATCACGTTACAGCCTTCGTTGTAACAATCCGTCACGATATCGGCTCCGTATTGAAGGGCTTTCTCCATTTCCTCCACGGTCATGGCCGCCTCGTGAAGAAAGTTACGGGTTCCTCCCTTGCGCACCTTGCGGTCGATAAGTTGGGGATAACGGGAAATCGAAATCCACGCCGCCATCCACGATCTTCAACTCAAACCCATGCTGGCGGGCAAGGTAGCAAACTCCCGCTCCTCCGTTCAAGAAATTATGGATCACTTGGCGAGTTACCTCCTTGGGAGATTTGCTTACACCCTCGTCGGCGATGCCGTGATCCGATGCATAGATTACGTTCACGGGATGACGCAAGACAGGCGATAAGGTTTGCTGGATCAATCCCACTTGCAGGGCGAGCGCCTCGAGCGTTCCCAATGAGCCTTTCGGCTTTGTCAGATTATCGATCTTGTCTTGTAAAGCGGCCTCCAGCCCTTTGTCCGGGGCCTCGATGTGAAATTGTATCATGATAGTAGTATTTTATATAAGTCGTTGTTCTTATTCCTTGATCTTGACGGGGATTCCGCTGACCATCAAGACAACCTCGTCCGCTTTAGAGGCGATATATTGGTTGAGCCAGCCTTGCATATCGGTAAATTTACGTTGCACCTCGTCTATCGGCACGCCTCCCATACCCAGCTCGTTCGTCACGAAGATCAAGTAGGCATCTTGCCGGGAGAGTTTATCGAACTCCGCTTTGAGGAGGAGAGGGATAATTCCACGTCGCTTTGATTGTCGAAGAAGAAATTTGTCCCCAAAGGGTTACGCAATCGATCACCACGACACGATCGGTAAGATCGTGGCGGCTCAATATTTCTCCTCCTCTATATTGGTCCACTCGGGTCCACGGTCTCGCTGGTGGCGTTCCACCCGCTTCCGGAACTCCTCGTCCCAGATGCGGGAGGTAGCTAGGTAAACCGGGTTGGGCGACAGCGATAAGGCGAGCCTCTGTGCGTATCCGCTCTTGCCGGACCGCTGTCCTCCAGTCACTAAGATCACTTTCTTACTCATCGCCTTCGTGATTCCTGTTTTCCGGTGGGCGGCACGTTTAGCCTTGTTGATCGGATTGTTCTTGCTCGTCTTCCGAAGGGCGGCCGATTTCGGGTTGGCGGCGATCCGCTGCGCCACCGCCGATTTGCTCAGTGCCTTTCCGAACTTGGGGCGTAAGGCATCCCGCAATAACTTCTCCTCGTCGGTAAGCTTGGCGGTCTTGGATTTCCAGCCTCCCTCTTTCTGCGCCTTACGGGCGGCAGCGTATTTATTGAACTTTCCGAACTTCTCCATTTTAGCGCCTTCACGGCCTCCCTTGTTCTCGGGTTTCGCTTTCCGGGCGTGCCGAGTAATTCTTTCTTGCTGCACCTCCTTTTCTCCTCCTCTTGCAGGCGGATATATTTCTCTACGTTCAAGCGTTCACCGTCCACCAATACGACATCTTCCGCCGTGACCTTCTGGCCTACGTGCGGTTGCTTGCCGTTTACGGTTACCCGTTCCATCTCGATGAAATTGTCCGCTTCCCGGCGTGAGCAAACACCGGCTTCGCTTATCAGTTTGTTTAATCTAATTTCCATATTATTAATATTATATTATTAGTAAAATAAGGGTGACGATCACACCCATCACCAGTTCCGTATTACTATTCACTTGAATGGCGATACGCATATCCTCGGTCGTGAAAGGCCTCGCGTTCGTTCCGATATAAGGCTTCTCCACCGGTTTGCCGAAATAATCGTGCGTCCCCGAACTGGCAGTCCAAGACCGCCGCCAAGGCCGCTTCTGGATAACCGGAATTAGGGCTTGCGTGTTCAGGGCCGAAACGCCGTACGAAATCCCTTTTCCCCAATTATTGGAGACCAGCAACATCAAATAGGCCGTGAGGCGGGCCGGGATGTAATTGGCGATATCGTCGATTTGCGCCGCTATCCGTCCGAACTCAAGGTAACGCTCATTCTTATAACCGATCATCGAGTCCAGTGTATTCACCATCTTGTAAGCCATCATCCCCGGCAACCAGCAGGGCAAACCAAAACATCGGGGCGATCACGCCGTCGCTTAAGTTCTCGGACAAGGTCTCCAACGCTGCCGCCCGTATCTCTTGCGGCGACAGGTTCGAGGTATCCCTCCCACGATCCGTGCCACTTGCCGCCGTCCTTCTTCCGTGCTACGGTCCACGGCCTCGAACACCGCCTTCACTTCCTTGATAAGCGTCTTTCCGGATAGGCAATAAAATACGCCGACAGCCGTCAGCAACCCACTGAACTGCGGATGTATAATCCAAGCCCACGACAATATCCACTCGCAGATTAAATACACGCCAAGGATAAGCACGACTGCCAGTATGCCGCCTTTTAGGACCCGCTCGGAGCCTTTATTCAACTCTTTCTCTCCGGCGCTGATCGCTTTGCCAAACCATACGATAGGATGGGGCCAACCTTCCGGTCTCCCAGCAACCGGTCGGATAACCAACCACCCAAAAGGGCACGATCTTGAGTAAATTGATAGAATGATGTAACCAATACATATTGAATGTCATTGAAGGAACAAACTTAGACAAAAGAACATAAGGAAGCGGTAAGCGATTCTTCATCACACATTAGGCGAAAGAAACCTACATTTAAAGGTTTCGAGCGTAGACTTTCATATTCTACCATCCGTTGTATGATCATCCACCATCCGTTGCATGATCTTCTAACAGTTGGTGGATGATCATACAACGGATGGTAGAATATGAATAGGTACGGAGAAAACGGCTAAAGGATGCCTTTAGAAGCCTTAAATCTTCGGGAAGGGAGGGCTTGATATACGGGGATTTCTTTCAATTTTGTATTTATTAACAAGAAAAGCGTTCTTACGGCCGGTTATTATTACTTTATTTGCTCCCACCGTATCGTGAAAGGAGTTAATCGAGATGACAGATGAAAATCCATTTTAGAACAATTTGCCGCTGGAAATCATACCGCTTTCCGGGAATTGTTCATGCGTTACCATCTGAAAGTCTATTATTTCGTGCTGGGACTCGTGAAGTCCGAGAACGATGCCGAGGACTTGACCCAAGAGATTTTCCTAAAGCTTTGGACGCATCGGAGTCGTTTCACGGAAGTGAGGACGTTCGGTTCCTACCTCTATGTGCTGGCGAAGCATACGGCGTTCAATTATATCGAATCCCGCCGGGTGAATCTCGTGAGCTTGGAGAGTGCTTCGGAGACGAGGAGCGAAGTACGCCTTATGAGGATTTAGTCGCTAAGGATTTGCGATTGTTGGTGGATATGATTGTAGAGACCATGCCGCCACAGCGGAGGATGATCTACCGGATGAGCCGTAATGAGGGATTGTCGAACACAGAGATCGCCGAGAATTTACAACTCTCAAAAGACCGTGGAAAAACATTTGAATCTAGCGTTAAGGGAATTGCGGAACGTAGTATTGACTTTCCTTCTTGTTATGATATGTTAATGAATTGAGGGTGAAGTGAGAAAAGTAGGTCCTATAAACAAGATAAAATAGAAAAGCAGGAATGAGTCCTATAAAAGATATTAAAATACTTTTCCATCATTCGTTCTCCGGGGAGATGGTGGATCGGGTACATCAACGATTGGCGGAGCCGGGAGACGAACGGGAAAAGAGGTTTTACGGAGATCTGGAATGAGATCGGTTTCCGGAGGCGGATAAACGAAGCGAGATGGCTTTCGCCCGGTTGGAGAATACATTGGACGTGAGGCCCCGTCCCTGTCTGCGTATCCCGGCATGGGTGCGTATCGCCGCTATCTGGCTGATCCCTTTGTTGTCGTTGGGTGTTTCTTATTATCTATATAGAGACGCACGGGATGTCAGGCAGCTCGCTTTTATGGAGCGGTTCGTACCTTCCGGCAAGCGGGAGCGGATCACCTTGCCCGATGGTAGCGAGGTCTGGTTGAATTCCGGTACCTTGCTGCTTTATCCATCCGACTTTATCGGGGATAAGCGAGATCTATCTGGTGGGAGAGGGATATTTCAAGGTGCGAAAACGTCCTGAGCAACCTTTCATTGTGCGGACGAAAGCGATGCGGGTACAAGTGTTGGGTACCGAGTTTAATTTATCCGCTTACTCGGACCAAGAGAAGATAACGACAACCTTGGAGAAGGTTCCTTGAAGATCCTTCCTGATGATCCCTCGGTGGCTCCATGTATATTGAGTCCTAACGAGCAGCTTGTCTACATCCCTTCCGGGAAAGGTGGACGTGCGGCAGGTGGTGGGCTCGGATTACTCGGCATGGAAAGAGGGAGGCTTGTTGTTTAACAACGATTCTTTCGAGGATATTTTAAAACCTTGGAACGTGTCTATAATGTGAAGGTGCATTTACGTACCTCCGCTTATCATTCCAACCGGCTTACGATCCATTTCAATAAGAATGAGTCATTGGTGAACATCATGATGCTGCTCAAGGAGATAGTACCTGGTTTAGAGTATCAGATCAAAGAGGATGGAGTCTATATTGATTAAAATGTATATTTCTTAGTCTTCTTTAAAAGTGAAAGTATATATAGAAACGAGTGTGTTTACCAATTAGAAGTAAAACTTTATCTCACTGTTTGTTTGTCGAGCTGAACAATAGATACGAGCTTTCGATAAACAGTTTGGTGTTTGTGTCCTTTGAAATTTCTATTACTCAATGTTCTGTGTTTTACATTTGTTAACTTTGTTCTGTTAGGTGTATCCTTCGTATTCCTTGTCCTAATAACGAGTACGTACTATAGAAGGAAATATAAATGTTTAACTAAAAATCTAATATCGCATGAACAGGAATAAATCTATATGTATCACTATTCTTTGTTTGAGTCTTGCTATGGTTCGGAGTTTGCCTATTGATGCGCAAAAGTGACATTTCATGACGGTTTTATCTCTTTAAAACAAGCATTTGAGAAACTAGAGTCAGTCTCGACTTATAAGATAGCCTATAATGACAGTCAATTGGATGTGTCGAGAAAGGTCTTGATGGATCAAAAGAAATGGAAGTCTTGTTGGCCTTATCGCAATTGTTAAAAGAATACGGGGTACACATATAAGACAAATGGAAATTACATACTTATTGTACCGGAGAAAGCGGATGATACCACGAAAGACAGAAAAGAGTATCGGGTGTGATTGTCGATAACCAAGGTATCCCTGTGATTGGTGCAAATGTTGTGGAGAAGGGACTGCAAACGGAACTATCACTGATATTGATGGGAAATTCACGTTAGAGGTAAGCGGTAATGCTACTCTTCAAGTCTCATATATCGGCTATAATACGCAAGAATTATCGGTCTCAGGAAAGACCGATTTCTCCGTTAAACTTGGCGAGGATACGCAAGCTTTAGACGAGGTGGTCGTTGTTGGATATGGAACACAAAGAAGGTAAATCTGACGGGAGCGGTGCAAAGTATTTCTAGTCAGGATTTAACGAAGCGAAACCTTCCAGTTCATCTCAAGCCTTACAAGGCTTGATACCGGGTATGGTTGTTACCCAAAGTTCCGGAGCTCCGGGAGCGACGGCCTCCATCAAATCCGAGGAACGGGATCGATCAATTCAAATAGTGAGCCTTTGGTATTGATAGATGGAGTTGAGGGGGATATGAACTCTGTCGATATGAATGCGATAGAGTCTGTCTCTGTATTGAAGATGCTGCATCAGCGTCGATCTATGGATCTCGTGCCTCTAATGGTGTCATTTTGGTGACAACCAAAGGGCTAAAGAAAAATAAATTATCGGTCTCTTATAATGGTTATGTAGGTTTTCGTACGCCTACCTCGACTCTAATCCCGTAGATGCGGTCACTTATATGGAGGCTATCAATCAAGCGTGCGTTAATAATAATCAAGCCCCTCAATATTCGGAAGAGGTAATTAATGCCTATAAAACTTCTGGGGCAGATAATATTCATAGGTATGATACGAATTGGAAAGATTTAGTATTTGATGAAATCACGTTAACACATAATCATTCAATTAGTGTTAGTGGTGGTAGTGATGTGTTAAAGACATTTGTCAATGCTTCCTATAATTATGAGGATGGTTTAATACCAAATAATTCGTTCAAACGTACTGCTATTCGTTCAAACACGGACGTTAAGCTAACAGAGTGGCTTAGGGCGGGTTTAAACCTGAATATCCGTAGAAGCATTCAAAAAGACCCGACGAGTGGAACAAATAATATTATAAATAGTACGTTGCGTTTTACACCTCTTTTTGGGGCTGTTAATAATGATGGAACTTGGGGAAATGGCCAAAATGGTATCAATCCGTTAGCGCAAGCGATTGATGGTGGGGTTAAGGTCGTAGATAATAATGATATAGATGTAAAAGGAACTCTCGCTTTGACACCAATCAAAGGTATGGAGATCTTGGCCAGTTATGCCAGCAGGCGGTATGAGAATAAACAAGATAAGTTTCAGAATACCTATGATACTTATGAGGGTGGTAATTTTATCATGACTTATCCTACGACTAAATCTAGGTATGAGGAGTGGTATCAGTTGATTAAGAACCAGTTTAACGCTCAGGTGACTTATGAAAATACTTTCAATGAAAGGCATTATTTTAAGGGCTTTTTGGGATTTCAAACCGATGAGTTCAAAAATAAGTCGTTTGGTGGTTCACGTAATAATTATTACTATGATGGCTACGAGGAAATGAATCATGGGGATGCCTCTTCCTCTATGGTTAATGGTAATAGTTCTAAATTGACTATGATGTCATATTTCGCTCGCTTTAATTATACTTTTGCGGACAAATATTTAATCGAACTTACCGGACGTTACGATGGCTCATCAAGGTTCACTGCTAAAAATCGCTGGGGATTTTTTCCTTCAGTGTCTATTGGATGGCGAATATCAGAGGAACATTTCTTCGATCCATTAAAAGATGCGATTGATAATTTGAAGATCCGTGCTTCGTATGGTTCTTTAGGAAACCAAGACCTCAAGGACTATTATCCATATGCGTCTGTATTAGCCTTGGATGCCTCGTATTGGTTTGGAGATAGTAAAAATTATACTACAGGAATTTATTCCAATGCGTTGTCTAATCCTGAAATCTCTTGGGAGAAATCACAGCAGTTTGATTTTGGATTGGATATTACCGCTTTTAATACCCGTTTGGATGTGACGTTTGATTATTACATCCGTGAAATTAGCGATATGTTGCAACAATTTCCCGTGACTTATGCGGTTGGTTTGACTTCTCCATGGGAGAATGCGGGCAATATGAGAAATAACGGTTGGGATTTAAGCGTGATGTGGCATGATCGGATAGGAAAAGTGAAATATAACATTAGGGCTATGTTATCGATGTAAAAAATGAGGTGACGGATCTGTATGGAAATAAGTATATTAATGATAATAATACGACACAAGAGGGATTCCCTATAAGTTCTTGGTATGGATATGTGGCTGATGGATATTTCCAGTCTAAAGAGGAGATTAATAACTATCCAGTTTATGGGAATAATAAAGATAATGTAAAGCCCGGATATATAAAATATAAGGATATTAGTGGCCCTGAAGGGGTACCTGATGGCCAGATCACAGATGCGGATCGTACGATTATCGGTGATCCACAACCACGTTATTCTTTTAGTCTGAATCTAGGTGCGGAATGGAATAACTTTGACTTTAATGTGTTTTTACAAGGAGTGGGTAAACGGGATATATTCTTTAACGGAGCAGGAGCAAGGCCGTTTTGGATGGGAGGTACTGTTTACGAACATCAGTTGGATTCTTGGTCTGAAGAGAATCGAAATGCAGAATATCCTTTATTATTGATTGATGGTTCAGGCGGAGGAAACATGAATAATATTCCTTCTTCTTTTTGGGTAAAGAGTGGGGCTTATATGCGTTTAAAGAACGTGAGTGTAGGTTACTCATTGCCTAAGAATATATTAGGTAAATCAGGGCTTAGTAATGTGCGATTTTATCTAAGCGGCCAAAATCTACTCACAATAGCAAAAGGATATAAAGGATATGATCCTGAAGGTGATGTATCATCTTATTATCCGGTTACTCAGGTTTATACATTTGGTGTCGATATAAAATTTTAAAGGAAAGGTTATGAAAAGATACAGATTCATTTATACGATTTGCGTGTTACTTGTTTTTATTAATATATCATGCAGTGATTTTTTGGATGTAGAAGATACGAATCCGTCTTACACAAACGAGGGATTTTATACAAATGAGAACGCAATCAGAGAAGGGGCAACTGGTGTATATTCGAACTTATATATGCAGGTTGTAGGAGAACTCGCCCATACGACAATCTTTGATTTTTATACAGGGCTAGCTCTGGAAAGAAATGAGAATACGACGATTGGTGCGGGAGGTGGTTTAAATGCGGATAACAGCGATATACTTAAATTCTGGTCCCAACTTTATACGAACGTAGCGAGAGCAAACGCATTTTTAACAGGAGTGAGGCCGAATATGGATGATCTTAGTAAGAAGTCTTTACAGTATGTATCGGAGGTCCGTGTGTTAAGAGCGTATTATTATTATCTGTTAATCGCTTTATGGGGGGATGTGCCTTTTTATACAGAACCTCCCACTTCCGATCAGTATGAGGTGGAAAAAACATCAAGGGTTAAAATATTGGATTTTATTATAAACGAATGTAATGAAGCTACCGAATATCTAGATTGGATCGCAATGGATAGAGGACGTGTTGATAAATCATTTGCGTATGGTCTTATCAATCGTATGGCTTTATTAGGGGGGAGTTTAGATTTCGGAGGAAAAAGTACTGAATATTTTAAAATAGCCGCTGAAGCAGCCTCAAAAGTGATCGGGAAACGTTTGCTGGCATTGAACTACGAGGATTTGTTTGTCGTGGAAGGACAGGCGAAAGCAGATGTCCGAAACGAGATGATTTTGGAGATGATCTATAATGTTGATGGTACGAATGTTCACAGGAATTGGACTGGATTTGGTTTTGTCTCTCGTATGCAAGGACAAACGTCTCGACATCCGAGTATGCTGTTGGCAGATACTTATGAATGTATAGATGGGAAACGTATTGATGAATCTCCACTATATGATGTACATCACCCACAAAAGAACAGGGACCCTCGTTTCAAGGCTACTTTATGGATGCATGGAGATACAGCTACTTGTAATAATGGTTCTTTGAATACCGTTATTATCAATGCCTATGATGACGAGACACAACAATATAATTATACGACTGGTGAATGGGAGGTTAGAAATAATGATGATATAAATAGCGCTGCAGCTTGGGCTAGTTTTACCAATGCCGGGTGTGGTTATATTATAGCTAAATATAGTAAAGAAACATCTCAAAATATTAGCTATACAAGTCAAAATGTACCAATCATGCGGTATGCGGAAATCTTACTTGGTTATGCGGAAGCGAAGATTGAACTAGGGGAGTTGGATCAGAGCGTTTATGACGCTATCAATCAAGTACGAAATCGTGTAGGGATGCCCAATGTATCGGCTGATAGAATCGGAAATATAGAGAAAATGCGTCAATTAGTAAGAAGAGAGCGTAAGGTAGAATTCGCTATTGAAGGATTGCATCTGATCGATATGAGAAGATGGGGAATTGGGGATTTAGAAAATGAGAAACCGATGTATGGTCGTCCTATCGAGGAAATTCGTTATAAAGGTTTGTCTGAGACCGATATTCCTTATTTTAAGAAATCGGATCGTCATGATTTAAATGATATTCCTGATTATGAGTCTTATAAAGAGAAATTGAAAGTAAGGGACGCAAATCGTTATTGGGATGCTAAATTTGAGTTATGGCCTATTCCTCAACAAGAATTGGATCGTAATCCTAAATTAGTTCAAAATAAAGGGTATTAAAATATGAAACGACGAGATTTTTTGACTTATAGTTTATTGACAGGAGGAAGCTCGCTTTTGCTTCCTCTTGTGACAGCTTGCCAAAAAGGGAATAAGATTTCCTCTTCCATGCCGATTGAAGGAGGAGCGAAAGTAGAGGAAATGAAAGCTGATATTGTGGTTGTTGGAGGAGGAATGGGCGGTTGTGCAACTGCGTTAGCCGCTTGTAGAAATGGTATGAATGTAATTCTTACGGAAGAAACGGATTGGATTGGTGGACAGGTTTCTCAGCAAGGTGTACCGCCAGACGAACATAAATGGATTGAGTCTGGTGGAGCTACCGCATCTTATCGAATGTATAGAAATAAAATACGTGATTTTTATCGGTATCATTATCATTTAACAGAGGCGGCTCGTAATAATCCATATCTAAATCCGGGTAATGGTGGTGTATCTAAAATATGCCATGAACCGATGGTTTCTGTGGAGGTCTTGATGGAAATGCTAATGCCTTATGTTAGTGCGGGAAAATTATAAATTTTGTTAAATCATAAGGCTCAAAGTTCCGATGTGCAGGGAGATGAAGTGTTAGCTGTTACTGTACGAGATAGACAAAATGGAGAACTTGTTACCTTGACCGCTCCTTATTTTGTGGATGCGACAGAGTGTGGTGATTTACTACCACTGACGAAGACTGAATATGTAACAGGTTCGGAGTCGCAAGAAGATACAAAAGAGCTGCATGCTGCTAAGCAGTCAAATCCTTTGAATAATCAGGCTTTTACTGTTTGTTTTGCGATGGAATACATACCGGGAGAAGATTGGACGATCGATAAGCCAGATAATTATACGTTTTGGGCTAACTATATACCAAATTTAACTCCTGCATGGCCAGGTAAATTGTTGAGTATGACCTATCCGACACCATCTACATTAAAACCTAATCATGCTGTCTGTATTCCTGATGGAACACCAACGGATGCTTTTAACTTTTGGATGTATCGTAGAATTATAGATCAGCATAATTTTCTTCCAGATACTTACCAAGGGAGCACGACTCTTGTTAATTGGCCTCAGAATGATTATATGTTAGGGAATATTATAGATGTGCCCGAGAATGAATTTCAGAAGCATGTGGATGCCGCAAAAGCTTTGAATCTTTCATTGTTATATTGGTTACAGACTGAAGCCCCACGACCAGATGGTGGTGTTGGTTGGAAGGGATTAAGGCTCCGTAAAAATTTGCTTGGTACGAAAGATGGAATGGCTAAATATCCTTATATAAGGGAGTCACGCCGCATTAAAGCGGAATTTAGAATTTTAGAGGAGCATGTGGGCGAAGAGAATAGGAAGTTGATATCAGGAGAAACAACTGCTGCTGCATTTTATGATAGTGTTGGTATTGGTTATTATCATATAGATTTGCATCCTTCTTGTGGAGGAGACAATTATATAGATTTCAACTCTCTTCGTTTTCAAATACCGTTAGGTGCTTTATTACCACAGCGGGTAAATAATTTGTTCCCTGCATGTAAAAATATAGGGACGACTCACATAACAAATGGGTGTTATCGTACCCATCCAGTAGAGTGGGGAATAGGAGAAGCTGTAGGTTTATTAATTACCTATGCCAGTAAAAAGCAAATATCCGCTCGTATTATTCGCAGCGATAAGAATATGCTAACGGATTTCCAGCAATGGATTCAAAAAGAAGGAGTCGAGATTGCATGGAAAAAAGAACTTGTGTAAATATTGTGTGTTGGTAAAAATTAGGATTGGAGAACCGTATTAATGGAATCAAGAAATGAATTCTTGTTTTGTTGATACGGTTCTTTTCTTTTTATGTCAAGAAAATGTTTTTACCTTTAGACGGGCAAAAAGAATCCCGAATGAGTGGGTATGGATTTTTTTGCTAAAACATGTTAATAGAAAGTTTTTTCTTTTTAATAATATGTATTTGTTTGTCAGTTACGAAATAATCACTACCTTTGCACCGCAAAATTTTTTATTAATCAATATTAAACAGCGTTTTATGAACAATTACGAAACCGTTTTCATTTTGACTCCCGTTTTGTCTGACGCTCAGATGAAGGAAGCGGTAGAGAAATTCACGAACCTTCTGAAAGCTCAAGGAGCTGAGATCGTGAATGAAGAGAACTGGGGCTTGCGCAAGTTAGCTTATCCTATCGACAAGAAGACAACAGGCTTCTACCAGTTGGTTGAATTCAAGGCAGATCCTAGTGTTATCGCTACGTTGGAGTTGAACTTCCGTCGTGACGAGCGTGTGATCCGCTTCTTGACTTTCCGTCAAGACAAGTATGCCGCAGAATATGCAGCTAAGAGAAGAAATCTGAAATCATCTAAAGAAACAGTAAAGGAGAATAATTAATTATGGCAGCAACTCAATCAGAAATCAGATATTTAACTCCGCCTTCAGTAGACGTTAAGAAGAAAAAATATTGCCGTTTCAAAAAGAACGGTATCAAGTATATCGATTATAAGGATCCTGAATTCTTGAAGAAATTCTTGAACGAGCAAGGTAAGATCCTTCCGCGTCGTATCACTGGTACTTCCTTGAAGTTCCAACGTCGTGTGGCTCAGGCTGTAAAGCGTGCTCGTCACTTGGCTTTGCTTCCTTACGTAACCGATTTGATGAAATAATTAATTAAGAGGAGACAGAATATGCAAGTTATTTTGAAAGAAGATGTAGTGAATTTAGGCTACAAAGACGATATCGTAACAGTAAAAGACGGTTACGGACGTAACTTTCTAATCCCCACGGGTAAGGCAGTGATCGCTTCAGAGTCTGCTAAGAAAGTATTGGCTGAGAACTTGAAGCAACGCGCCCACAAATTGGCTAAGATCAAGGAAGACGCTCAGGCTTTGGCCGCTAAGTTAGAGGGTGTAGCTTTGACGATTGGTGCTAAGACTAGCTCTACAGGTACGATCTTCGGTTCTGTAACGAATATCCAAGTTGCTGAGGCTTTGGCTAAGGCTGGTTTTGAGAATATCGATCGTAAGATTATCTATATCAAGGAGTCTGTTAAGGAAGTAGGTAGCTATAAGGCTATTTTGAAACTTCACAAAGAGGTTTCCGTTGAGGTTCCTTTCGAGGTTGTTTCTGAATAATAGATACTTTAATATATCATGAAAGAGGGTAGTTTCGAAACTACCCTCTTTTTTTGTTTTAATTATAAAAAAAGACATCTGTCAATCAGCAAAAAAGCACTACATTTGTCTCCAAATTTGCAATAATTTTAGAAAGTGAGCAAAAAGTCTTTTCTATATATTAACTTGCTATTTGCGTTGTTTTTTTTCTTGCCCGGACTTCAGGCGAGAGAGAAGACTTTTACGGTCGTGATCGATGCCGGGCATGGCGGTAAGGACCCGGGCGCTAGAGGGGCGAATATTAATGAGAAGGAGATAAATCTCGCTGTCGCCTTAAAATTGGGTCGATTGATAGAGAATGACGCGGAGGATGTGCGTGTGATCTATACTCGTAAGACGGATCGTTTTATCGAGTTGGACGAACGTGCGAATATAGCGAACCGCAATAAGGCGGATCTTTTCGTGTCTATCCATACGAATGCCGTAAAGCGTGGAAGTACCGTGCAAGGTACGGAGACGTATACGCTGGGTTTGGCCCGTAGCGAAGAGAACTTAGAGGTGGCTATGAGCGAGAACTCAGCGATCTTGTTGGAGGATAATTATCAACAACGGTATGAGGGATTTGACCCGAACTCTTCGGAGTCATATATCATTTTCGAGTTTATGCAGAATAAGCATATGGAGCAAAGTATTAGTTTGGCTTCCGAGATACAGAAATCGTTCAGGGCTTGTAAGCGGGTGGACCGTGGCGTAAGACAGGCTGGTTTTTTGGTGCTTCGTAAAACGAGCATGCCCAGTGTTCTGGTCGAGTTGGGGTATATCTCGAATCGTCAAGAAGAGCAGTTCATGAGAACCGCCGCCGGACAAAATAAATTGGCGGAAGCGTTGTACGATGCTTTTTGCAAATATAAGAAGAATTACGATCGTCGTAAAGGAAATATTTCCGGAGCTGTCGTTGCTCCCGTAGCGAATGAGGAAACTCCGCCTCCGGGGAGCGAGGCTGATATCTTAAATAAAAAACAGCAAGCCACAAGACAGAAAAACTCAGTTTCTTCTACCACTTCCGTGAACAGGAACACGAAAGGAAAGGTTATATATAAGATACAATTCTTGACTTCCAATAAGAAGCTTCCTGCGAACTCCCGGTTATTTAAGGGGTACAAGAACGTGGATTTCTATGTGGAGAAAGGTATCTATAAATACACGTATGGCGAGACTTCGGATTTTAACTCGATCCGGAAGATGCGCCGAACGATCGCAAAAGATTTTAAAGATGCTTTCATCATCGCTTTTAAGGATGGGAAGAAGGTGAAATATTAATGATTTAGGAATAAATTATACATTATAAATAAAGGAAATGAAAAGTGTATTCACTAAAGAGGCGAAGATCGGACTTGTGACGATCGTAAGTCTGGCGTTATTGTATTTAGGCATTAATTATCTGAAGGGTATTAACCTGTTTCAACCGGTGAACCATTACTACGTATCATTCAGCAACGTAAAGGGGGTGACGATTTCCAGCCCTGTATTTGTGGATGGTTTTAAGGTGGGATTGGTTCGTGATATTATTTATGACTATGATACGACCGGTAAGATCATCGTTGAGGTTAGTTTGGAAGATAAGATGAGGCTGAATAAGGGAAGTTATATAGCGGTTGTCAATACTTTCTTAAGCGGAGCTGAGTTGCATATCCATTTGAACACTTACGTGGATGACTTTTTGAAGCCGGGTTCTACGCTTGAGGGACGAATGGAAGAGGATATGATGCAATCCGTACAGGAGAAGATCTTGCCAAGCGTTGAGAACCTTTTGCCGAAGATCGACACGATCTTGGGTAGCTTGCAAACCTTGATCGCTCATCCGGCCTTGGCTCAATCCTTGAATCATATCGAAAAAACGACTAGTAACCTAGAGGTGTCTACCCGTCAGTTGAATCAGATGTTGAGTAAGGATGTACCGGGTATCGTGAATAACTTGAAGACGATGACGGATAATTTCTCGGAGGTGAGCGCCAACTTGAAAGAATTGGATTTGGCTACAACGGTCAATTCCATCAATGCGACCTTGGCGAACTTGAAGTTGACTACGGATAAATTGAATTCGACGGATAATAGCATCGGCTTGTTGTTAAACGACAAAGGATTGTATGATAATCTGAACAGCACGATGGACAACGCCTCTAAGCTATTGCTTGATTTGCGGGAGAATCCGAAGAGATACGTGCATTTCTCTGTTTTTTGATTATGTTAAAAAATCATAGCATAAAAGACGTTATTTAGAATCATTCTAATTAGACAAAAAGTTAGGGGACTCCTGCTGATTATACGTATAAGGCCTTTAGGTAAAGTGAGATAGATACTTCCTGAGGCCTTATTCCGTCACCGGACGTCAGCGTTTACGCTTTTGTAGAGGTCTCTAAAATAAAGGGTTTTTGAACATTGGTCGATCTAAATAGCAGTAAATCAGATAGGTATTAGTAACTATCTGAATCTAAAAGGGATATTGAAAATTCATATTTACCAAACAAAATAGCACTTTTTTTTTCGGAATTAATTTCTAAACTTTGTAGTCCGAATGTAAAAAGTATTAGTGGGAGAGAAAGAAAACATGCAGACTGATTATCAAACATTGTGGAATAAGTGCCTTGCGGTCATAAAGGATATTGTGCCTAAGGCAGCTTTTGACACATGGTTCGTACCTATCGTTCCGTTATCATACGAAGACAAGAAGTTTACCATACAGGTGCCTAGTCAATTCTTCTATGAGTATCTGGAAGAGAAGTATGTTAATGTTTTGAAAGTTACATTGTATCGTGTAATCGGTCAAGGAACCATTCTTAACTACCGTATCATGGTGGATAAGACAACTGGTGGTACGGTTGATTATCCGGCGGAGAATGCTTCCACCGCTGTAAAGAAAGTCACTCCCAAGGACGCTAACAAGGCTCCGAATCCATTTATGACGACTGCTCCGCAGGATTTGGACCCTCAGTTGAACCCGAAGTATAATTTTGATAATTATTTCGAGGGTACGAGCAATAAGCTGGTTCGTACGGCGGGTGAGGCTGTTGCCCAGAATCCGGGAAAGACTACGTTTAACCCGTTGTTTATTTTTGGTCCGTCAGGAGTGGGTAAAACTCACTTATGCCATGCGATCGGAACCCGTATCCGGGAGTTGCATCCGGAAAAGAAAGTGTTATATGTATCTTCGCATTTGTTCCGGGTACAGTTTACAGATGCTATCCGTAAGAATACGACTAATGACTTCTTGAATTTCTATCAAAATATCGATGTGCTGCTGTTGGATGATATACAGGAGTTGATCGGTATGGATAAGACTCAAAATACATTCTTCCATATTTTCAACCACCTGCACCAGTTAGGTAAGCAGCTTATCTTGACTTCTGATAAACCTCCTGTGGATTTGCAAGGGATGGAAGAGCGCTTGATCACCCGTTTAAAATGGGGATTGACGGCTGAGTTGAGCCGTCCGGATCTGGATCTACGTAAAAAGATACTGAAGAATAAGATCAACCATGACGGAATCATGATTCCGGATGAGGTCTTTAACTTTATCGCTAATAATGTGACGGAGAATGTCCGTGACTTGGAAGGTATTCTCGTCTCTTTAATGGCTAATGCGGTTATCAATAATCGTGAGATCGATCTGCCGTTGACGAAACGTGTGGTTAGCCAAGCGGTTCGGTTGGAGAAGAAACAGATCTCCGTACAGATGATTCAGGAGATCGTTTGCAAGTATTTCAACTTGGAGCAATCGGTTATCCAGACTAATTCCCGTAAACGTGAGATCGTGCAAGCCCGTCAGATCACGATGTATTTGGCGAAGAAATATACGGACTCCTCTTTTTCCCATATTGGAAAGATCGTAGGAAAGAAAGACCATGCGACGGTCTTGCATGCTTGTAAGACGATCAAAGACCAGATTGAGACTAGTAAGTCTTTCCGGTCTTCCGTAGAGGAAATCGAGGTCTTGCTCAAGAACTAAATTAAGAATCCCTATATAGTAGGATAAGGACGTCTCTCTAAAGAGGCGTCCTTCTTTGTTTTGGAAGATCCGTATAAGTGTTAAGTTTTCTTTTTGGAAAACTATTTGATGCTTAGTTTTGTTTAAGTAGTTGAAAATGTGGAGTTGCAAGTTTTGTTTTGGAAAACTTTTCAATAAGTATTCTTTTTAACGTAGGGTAATTTGGATAACTGGTAAAGTATGCGTAAACTTGCAGTCGCAAAATAAATATAATAATTGTGGATCGTAAAACTTACACTTTTGACGAAGCGTTTAAGGCTTCATTGGATTACTTTACCGGTGACGAGCTCGCCGCTAAAGTATGGGTAAATAAATATGCCTTGAAGGATGCGTTTGGAAATATCTATGAGGAATCTCCGAATGATATGCATCATCGCTTGGCAAGTGAGATTGCCCGTGTGGAAAAAAAGTATCCGAATCCGTTGTCGGAACAAGAACTTTTCGACCTGTTTGATCATTTCCGCTACATCGTTCCGCAAGGAAGTCCGATGACGGGAATTGGCAATGATTATCAAATTGCCTCACTCTCTAATTGTTTTGTTATCGGATTGGACGGGCAAGCGGATTCGTATGGTGCGATTATTCGTATTGACGAAGAACAGGTACAATTAATGAAGCGCCGTGGTGGTGTAGGCCATGATCTTTCGCATATTCGCCCGAAAGGTTCTCCGGTTAAGAATTCTGCGTTGACTTCTACCGGGTTGGTTCCGTTTATGGAACGTTATTCGAATTCCACCCGTGAGGTGGCCCAAGATGGCCGTCGTGGAGCTTTGATGCTGAGCGTTTCTATTAAACATCCGGACTCGGAGGCGTTTATCGACGCTAAGATGACGGAAGGTAAGGTTACAGGTGCAAATGTATCTGTGAAGATTGATGATGATTTCATGAATGCCGCGGTTAATGGCGGTACCTATAAGCAACAATATCCAATTGATTCGGATTCTCCCGTTTATGTGAAGGATATCGATGCTTCTGGCTTATGGAAAAAAATTATTCATAACGCTTGGAAATCCGCTGAACCGGGTGTGCTATTCTGGGACACGATCTTACGTGAGTCTGTACCAGACTGCTATGCGGATCTGGGGTTCCGTACGGTTTCCACGAATCCTTGTGGCGAGATACCTCTTTGTCCGTATGATAGTTGCCGTTTGTTAGCGATCAATTTATATTCATATGTGGTAAATCCGTTCACTCCGGACGCTTATTTCGATTATGATTTGTTCAAGAAGCATGTAGGTTTGGCCCAGCGGATTATGGATGATATTATTGATTTGGAGTCGGAGAAGATCGAGATGATCTTGGCTAAGATCGACTCGGATCCGGAATCCATGGAGGTAAGACAAACAGAGCGTCATTTGTGGGAAAAGATCCAACGAAAGACTTTGCAAGGACGCCGTACAGGTGTGGGCATTACGGCGGAAGGCGATATGATTGCCGCTTTAGGTTTGCGTTATGGAACAGAAGAAGCAACCGATTGTGCGGAACTTATACAAAAGACATTAGCTTTGGCCGCTTATCGTTCATCCGTAATGTTGGCGAAAGAACGTGGTGCCTTTGAGATATTCGATGCGAAGCGTGAGGAAAAAAATCCGTTCATCAACCGTTTGCGTGAGGCTGATCCTGCTTTATATGAGGATATGTTGAAATACGGCCGTCGTAATATCGCTTGCTTAACAATCGCTCCGACAGGAACGACTAGCTTGATGACACAAACCACTTCCGGTATAGAGCCGGTATTCTTGCCGGTATATAAGCGCCGCCGCAAAGTAAACCCGAACGATTCCGAGGCTCGTGTGGATTTCGTGGATGAGACAGGCGACGCTTTCGAGGAGTATATCGTATTCCATCATAAGTTTGTAACGTGGATGCAAGCGAATGGTTATTCGGCAAGTAAGAAATATACACAAGAAGAAGTGGAGGAGCTAGTTGCTAAGTCTCCTTATTATAAAGCGACTTCCAATGATGTCGATTGGTTACAAAAAGTCCGTATGCAAGGACGCATTCAGAAATGGGTGGACCATTCTATCAGCGTAACGATCAATTTGCCGAACGATGTAAGTGAGGAGTTGGTAGATTCTTTGTATGTTGAGGCATGGAGATGCGGATGTAAAGGATGTACTGTTTATCGAGATGGTTCTCGTTCCGGTGTCTTGATTGCGACAGATAAAAAGAAGAAAAAAGAGGATTGCAACTGCATGCAACCACCGGTTATCGTATCTACCCGTCCTCGTGAATTGGATGCGGATGTGGTAAAATTCCAGAATAACCGTGAGAAATGGATCGCTTTCGTCGGCTTGTTAAATGGCCGTCCGTATGAGATCTTTACCGGTTTGGCCGATGATGACGAGGGTATCATGTTACCTAAAAACGTTTCTAAAGGTACGATCATCAAGAGCTATGATGAGGATGGTAATAAGCATTACGACTTCCAGTTCAAGAATAAACGCGGTTATAAAATGACAATCGAAGGCTTGGATGGCAAGTTTAATCCGGAATATTGGAACTATGCTAAATTGATTTCCGGTGTGCTCCGTTACGGAATGCCTATCGATCAGGTTATAAAACTGGTACAGGGTATGGAGTTGAATAGCGAGTCTATCAATACTTGGAAGAATGGCGTGGAACGGGCCTTGAAGAAATATTTACCGAACGGCATGGAAGCGAAAGGGCAGAAATGTCCGAACTGTGGGTTGGAGACCTTGATTTATCAAGAAGGTTGTTTGATCTGCACGAATTGCGGAGCCTCTAAATGCGGTTAAATAATTGACTAAATCTATATACCATGAAAGTCACTTTTAATATAAACTTCCATACCGTTTGGGGACAGAAGTTATGTGTAGTGGGCTCCATACCGGAATTAGGCTCTTGGGAACCTGCTTTGGCTAAGGAGATGAATTACTCTGGGGATGGAAACTGGAAACTGGAACTGGATCTTCCACCCGATATAAAAGATATAGAATATAGATATTTCTTAAGTGTTAATGATAAGCAGATCTTTGAGGAGTGGGAGAAGAATCACCGGATTGTATTGGATGGACAATCTGATTCTTACATCCTTTATGATTATTGGCAAATCCGTCCGGATAATCTAGCCTTTTATTCTTCGGCTTTCACCAAAAGTTTATTCGCTCATCCCTGCAATACACATGAGAGGGTCGTTAGAAGTGGAAGAAAATTGGTGATAAAGATATCCGCTCCCCGGGTGGAAAAGAATCAGTGTGTAGCCATTACTGGAAATCAAGAATGCTTAGGTAACTGGCATCCGGACAAGGCTTTATTGCTGAGTTGCGATACTTTCCCGGAATGGCATATTGATTTAGACGCTGCGGAGATACGGTATCCTTTAGAATATAAATTTTTGGTTTGGGATAATGATTCCCGTCAACCTTTGTATTGGGAGAGTGATGAGAATCGTATTCTAAGTCTTGTTCCCCAGAAACAGGGTGAGACCGTTGTTATATCTGGTCTTTACTTCCGGGATAGCTTACCGTTATGGCGTTGTGCCGGCTCGGTTATCCCCGTCTTTTCCTTGCGCTCGGAAAAGAGCTTTGGAGTAGGTGATTTGGGAGATTTACACATGTTGGTGGATTGGGCTAGAAAGACGCACCAACGTATCATTCAAGTATTACCTATGAATGATACGACAATGACCCATACTTGGGTGGATTCCTATCCGTATAGCGCTATTTCTATTTATGCCCTTCATCCCATGTATGTGGATTTATCGGCTTTGGGGACCTTGAAAGATCCGGAGAGAGCAGCTTTTTATGCAGGGAAGCAAAAAGAATTAAACGCAAAAGATACGGTTGATTACGAGGAAGTACTGAAATATAAATTGGGTTATTGTCAAGAATATTTCGCAGGGGAGGGTAAGGCCGTATTAGATACGCCGGAGTTTAAAGAGTTCTTGGCGCAAAATGAGTCATGGTTGATGCCTTACGCTACTTATTGTTTCTTGCGGGAAAGTTATGGGACATCGGATTTCTCTCAATGGCAAGGTAATTCTACTTACAATAAGACACGTGTTCGCGCCCTATGCCGGGAAGATAGTGACGCATGGCCGGAGATCTCGTTCTCTTATTTCTTGCAATATGTATTGCACAACCAGTTCAAGTCGGTATCGGATTATGCCCGTAAGAATGGAGTTGTATTGAAAGGTGATTTACCCATTGGCGTGAGCCGCACTAGTGTAGAGGCTTGGACGGAACCGAAATATTTTAATATGAATGGTCAAGCGGGTGCTCCCCCCGATGACTTTTCCATGAACGGTCAGAACTGGCTGTTCCCGACTTATAACTGGGATGCGATGGAGAAAGATAATTTCTCTTGGTGGAAAAAACGCTTCGCTAAGTTAAGTGATTATTTCGATTGTTTCCGTATAGATCACATCTTGGGATTTTTCCGAATATGGGAGGTTCCTTGTGAATATGTGCAAGGGCTTTGTGGTCATTTCAATCCAGCGTTGCCGTTCTCGAGAGAAGAGATCGAGCAGTATGGATTGAATTTTAACGAATCTCGTTTCACGACCCCACATATCAATCGACAATTTTTATCGGAATTGTTTGAGGAAAATACAGAAGAGGTGATAGGTGCTTATTTGGCACAATCCTCCTCCCGGCATTATGTGTTAAAACCGTTCTGTGATACGCAAAGGAAGATTGAGGCGTTGTTTGCGGATAAGGCGGATCCAGTTTCCCTACGGATCAAGAATGGCCTGTTTACGATTGCGAATGAGGTATTATTTCTTCGTGACCCAAGAGAGACCGATAAGTTCCATCCCCGGATCTCGGCGAATCAATCCTATATCTATCGGGAATTGAGTGGTTCCGACCGTTATGCGTTCGATCAGTTATACTGGCATTTCTTCTATCATCGCCATAATGATTTTTGGAAGGCGCAAGCGTTTAAGCGTTTGACACCGTTGGTCGCGTCCACGGAGATGTTGGTTTGTGGAGAGGATCTAGGTATGATCCCCGCCTCTGTTCCCGAGGTTATGAATAAGTTGCAAATACTAAGCCTTGAGATTGAGCGTATGCCGAAGAGTCCGCAGCGGAATTTTCCGATATGTTTAATTTGCCTTATCATTCCGTTTGTACGACTTCTACACATGATATGACTCTTCGTAATTGGTGGAAAGAAGATCCGAGAAGACACAGCGTTATTACAACCATGTATTGCAACGGATCGGTGAGGCCCCGGATGAATGTACGGCTGAAATCGTTGCCCAGATTATTTCTAATCATTTGAAGACTCGTTCCATGCTGACGATTATTCCGTTGCAGGATTGGTTTGCTATGGATGATTCTATCAAGCGAAAGGATATAGAATCCGAGCGTATTAACGTTCCTGCGAATTCAACGCATTATTGGCGCTACCGGATGCATATTACGTTGGAACAGCTTTGCAGGCTGATAACCTGAATAATAAGATAGTCTCGTTGATAAAAGAGGCTGGACGAAAATAAGAAAGACTAAGGGCCGTATCGAAAGTGCGGCCCTCAGTCTATTTGTCCGCTTTCTTTTCTCGGAACACATCGAGCAGGCTCCGTTGAACCGTGCGTTTGGTTCGATCTCTAGGGATTGGGTATATATATCTCCCTTGATAATTGCTGTTGATTTTAGAATAAGCTTTGCGCTTACTTTTACGGAGCCATCTACCTCACCGAGAATCTCAGCATTCTCGGATACGATATTGCCTGTTACGCTACCTTTGGGGCCGATAACGATCTTGCCGTTGCAACTGATGTCCCCTTCTACTTTTCCATCCAAGCGAAAGTCTGTCTCTGTGATAATATTACCCTTTATCGTTGTCCCCGCAGCCAAGGCGTTGTGTAATCCGCCTGCGGAATTTTCATCTTTTGTTTTATTCCCATCATAATGTGTTGTTACTTGGTTGACAAATATAAGACTATTTTTGCAGGAAGGTTTACTTTCTATACATTTACAGATAAATTAAAAGATTATGACAACAAAGATTGAATTACGAAGGATGACATTCTATGCCTATCATGGCGTGGCACCCCAAGAGACCCGGGTTGGGAATACTTTTATCGTAGATTTGATACTGACAGCGCCGTTGGAGAATGCGGTATGGAGCGACGATTTAAGCGATACGATCAATTACGCCACAGTATATGAAACCGTGAAAGCAGAAATGGCTATCCCCTCGAGACTTCTTGAGCACGGCGGGGCGTATCTTGAAGGCTTTGAAGAGATTTCCACAGATCACGGAGGTGGAACTTGTCTTGTCTAAATTAAATCCTCCGTTTGGCGGAGATATTCATAGTGCTTCGATAATTCTTAAAGAAAGCTTTCTTTCTGTTTAGAAACTTTTATTTACCTTCGCGTTTGTAAAGAAGTGATGCGATATACGATATACTAAAAGCACAAATACGATAACATTATGGCATTTACCAACAACGTAATGATTGTTCGTCACGGATTGCTGGCGAAGTTAGTAAAGCTCTGGAAAGAAAACCGTCTTCTAGAAGAAATAGATCGCTTACCGATCGAGTTGAGTCCCCGAAAATCGAAAGTGAGGGGCCGTTGCTGTGTACATAAGGAACGTGCCGTCTGGAAATACAAGACCTTGCCTTTGCTTGGTTTTGATATGCAGGACGAGGAAGATGAGTTGACACCGCTTTCAGAGTATGCGAAGCGTGCCTTGTTCCGCTCGGAGAATAAGAAGGAAAATATCATGTGTGTAGTGGATGAGGCGTGTTCCTCTTGTGTCTCCGTGAATTATGAGATCACGAATCTTTGCCGGGGTTGCGTGGCTCGTAGTTGTTATATGAACTGCCCGAAGGACGCTATCCGATTCAAGAAAAACGGTCAGGCCGAGATTGATCATGAAACTTGTATCAGCTGTGGTAAATGCCACCAAAGCTGTCCGTACCATGCCATCGTTTATATCCCGATCCCTTGCGAGGAAGTTTGTCCGGTTAAGGCGATCAGCAAGGACGAGTATGGGGTGGAGCATATCGACGAGTCTAAATGTATATATTGCGGTAAATGTGTGAATGCTTGTCCGTTCGGTGCTATCTTCGAGATCTCGCAAGTATTCGATATCTTGCAACGCTTGCGGAATAAGGAACAGATGGTAGCGATTGTCGCTCCGTCTATCTTAGCTCAGTTTAGCGCTCCGAAGGAAAAAGTGTATGGCGCTATCAAGTCCTTGGGATTCGAGGAAGTGGTTGAGGTGGCGCAAGGCGCTATGGAAACCACCCGTCATGAGGCGGAAGAATTGATCGAGAAATTGAAAGAAGGACAACCGTTCATGACCACTAGTTGCTGTCCGTCTTACGTGCAATTGGCCGAGAAACATATCCCGGATTTAAAGAAATACATCTCTTCTACTGGATCTCCGATGTATTATACGGCCCGTATCGTGAAGGAAAAATATCCGGATGCGAAGATCGTGTTTGTTGGCCCGTGCGTGGCGAAACGAAAAGAGGTGAAACTAGATCCGTGCGTGGATTTTACACTTACGTTTGAGGGTAGGTTCCGTATTGGAGGGATTGGGTATCAAGATCGAGGAGGCCCAGCCTTTCTCTGTATTATTTAACGCTGTCCGTGAGGCGCATGGCTTCGCCCAAAGTGGTGGTGTGATCAACGCCGTTAAGGTTTATTTGAAGGACGAGAACGTAAATGCCGTGCAGGTAGCCAACCTGACAAAGAAAAATGTGGCATTATTACGTGCTTATGCTAAAACCGGAAAGGCTCCGCGCAGTTTATAGAAGTGATGGCTTGCGAGGGCGGTTGTGTGACCGGTCCTTGTACGCACGCCGATAAGACTGCCGGACAAAAGCAGCTTATTAAGGAGCTTACTAAATTCTAGACAAAATGATTAAAAATTGGTTTTATTTGTCTCCTTGACGGGAGTTTTCTATGTACCGCTTCTTGCGGACATAAAGAATTACCGTCAATGGGAGATTATTCCGTACGGGTATTTAATGAAACCCACGTACGTTTCGCTCCGGATGTATATCCCGCCGCTTTTAACGCTCCGGGACCGGACAGTATCTATCATTTGGTGAATGGCCGTATTATCTTGAAGAAGGTAACATTGCCGGAATATAAGCGAAACGTTTCCGTCAAACTCCGGGTTACGGTAGCTTCGAATGGAGATCGCTGGGATAAATCCGGCTCTTGTTTTGTATTGCCAAATGCCTCGGGCATTAATTTGTTGAATATCGCTAAAGGCGAGAAGGAGTTTCCTGCGGTGGATAGCGTGAAACTGGAGAAGATGATCGGTATCATCCCGGGACGGATTATCAACCTACCGTGGAATTGATGCGTTTCATGACTCCGTTCGGAGTAGGGCATTACAGTAGTCCCGAGGATAGCTTGACGAAACATCGTAAACCTGTGTATGTCGACCATTGGGAGGATAGCGTAAGCTGGGAGCAAGACATAACCGATTTGTATCCTCTTCTGGAAGGTGGCGCTTATGTTGGGATCTTTATCGATACATGGACACTGGAAGGATACGTCGCTAGCATGACGATCGATGTGGACGAGTCCGATCTGACTTGCGACGCTTTGCCGAAGAAACATGTAGAGCCGTTGATGAATACGGTTTATTATATCGGGCAGGAATATCCGGATATATTCGCCCGGAAGGACGTGTCATTGGATTTTGATATTCCTCAAGGCGCACGTGATGTCCGTCTGAAATATATCGTTACGGGACATGGCGGTCATTCCGGTGGTGATGAGTTCGTGGAGAAACAGAATATTGTATCTGTTGATGGAGTTCCTGTCTTGGATTTTGTTCCTTGGCGTACGGACTGCGCTTCTTTCCGTCGTTTTAATCCGGCTACCGGGGTTTGGTTGAGAAAGCGTCTGGCTGCCTATATCACCGAGAAGGGTTATTCGGAGAAAGAAGTAGAGGAACCCTTGGCGTCTTCGGATCTTTCCCGCTCTAATTGGTGTCCCGGATCGGACGTGATACCGGAAGAGGTGGAGCTGAAGGATATCCAACCCGGCCATCATACGCTGACGGTGAGTATTCCGGAAGCGGCAGAAGTGGATGGGAATAAGCTGAATCATTGGTTGGTCTCAGCCTATTTGGTCTGGGATGAGTAAATAATGTGATAATATGTTATGTACCAATGTGCCAATCATGCTCTCTTCAACTAATTGGCATATTGGCACATTAGCCAATTAAAAATTATTGATATGGAAGACTTGTTACCTTCGCCCTATTATGTTTCACTTCGTTTTACGTTGACCAATCCACTCGGTACGATGCCGGTTTTCTTGACCATGACCAATGGTATGAATGACCATGAGCGGAAAGCGATTGTCCGAAGGGCCACGATCGTGTCGTTCATCACCTTGATGGTTTTACTTTCTCCGGTCAGTTCCTGTTTAAGTTCTTTGGTATCTCCTCGAACGGCTTTCGCATAGCTGGCGGCTTTATTATCTTCAAGATTGGGTTTGATATGCTTCAAGCACGCTACTCGAACGCGGTTGAAAGAGGAAGAGGTGAAAACCTATGCGGATGATATATCCATTACTCCTGGCAATCCCGATGTTGTGCGGTCCGGGAGCGATCGCCAACGCAATCATGCTTATGGATGACGCCTCGACACTCAGCTTAAAGGGTACGTTGATTGGTATTATCGCATTGGTTTATTTTATCACGTTCTTGATCTTACAAGCTTCTACCCGTTTGGTACGGATATTGGGAGAGACTGGAAATAACGTGATGATGCGTTTGATGGGATTGATACTGATGGTGATCGCCGTGGAATGTTTCGTAAGCGGATTGAAGCCTATCTTGATCGATATCTTGCGTGAGGCGATGGGCTAACAAATTACCAGACCAGCTTCTTTCTGCGATGGGCGCTAAATATTGAATAACCTTTTTATCCTCATCGCAATCGGAGATATTTGCTTTCCAGATAAGTAGCTCTGCTTGGAACGGGAGATACGATATGATATCATGGGTGTGTGTTGTTCCGTTTGAGATCGTGATCTTCTTGGATTTAGCATACAGGTTCATATCCTTCATTTTTGCTGTCCTTCAGGTGTCGTATCATGAACTTCTTGTGTGAAATGAAGTCTGTTTATTTTAACATGGCTAGGTGATCGATTAATTCTTTGAGATTATCCTTCGAGATGAGTGAAAGGTGTGTGTATTGCCACGGTCCGATTGCTGTATCGGGGGCCATCTAGTATGGTCATTCCCGGTACGTTCCATTGAATATCTCTACCTGAGTTGGGCTGTTTATTGCTGGAGGAAGCAGAAAACGTAAGGTTTGCGTTGCGTAAAAGAAACCTTTTGTCCGGATGCTTTTATTAGAATACAAGAGGGGCTATATTCAGTTTATAATGTTCGGCCGCTAGTTCTCTGTCTGTGCGGAATATGATATTGGCTCGTTTGTCTTGTATTTTATTTCCGGGGTGAATCCGGCGGAAAGCGTGAACAGATCGGTCAACCCCGAGCGATCATAGCCTGTTTTCATTTTCTACACTGATGAGGGTTGCCTTGTTGAATGTGAAATCACCTTTGTCTGATACACTTTGCAAGGGAAAGGAATGATCTCCGGTTTTCGTCCGGAAGGAAACATTTTACAAGTATCATAACCAAAATAATAAAATATATACCCGTTGTACGTAACATAAGAATAATTTTAATGATATGCTTTTGTTTAATTTTTCACTTGCTGCAAATCTATGCTTTAAGGATATTTTCTTGAGTCCAAAATCGTCCGTGAAAATTCAAAAACGTTTTTTATACTCTATATTTCGGACGATTTAGTGTTTTGCCGAACAATGGGTGATATACAACTATGCGAGTATTTTGGAAGTTTTACAATTATATCTATTGCTGTTTTTAGTGTGTTTAACAGAGTCTCTTTATGCAGCTCCTAGGTATTATTTTAAACAAATTTCTTTGGAAAACGGATTATCGCAGTCTTCCGTAAAATGTGTGCTGGTAGATGAAAGAGGGGTTATGTGGATTGGTACCCGATTTGGGTTGAATCGTTTCGATAGGGAAAAGATTACCGTTTATCAGGAGGAGAGGGAGAATCCGCATTCTCTTCCTTATAATGATATAGTTTTTGGAGGAAGATGCGGAGGGAAATATTGGGGTAGGAACCAGTTGCGGATTGGCATATTTCGATCGTGGTACTTTCCGGAACCTGCTTTTGAGTCTTCTTCCGGTAATATTTATATTTCTGGAGTGGAAGGGCTGGTTAGGATACGGCCCGGCTATGACATTCATGAGGAAGAGGATTTTTCTGTGAGCATGATTAATTTGGCTTTAGATGGGTTACCGATTCATCCTGATGGTATATCCGGGGAACAGGCTATTTCCATTCCGTGGGATTATGTTTCCCTTGGGTTAAGTGTTATCGTGAAAGAGAAGGATTTGATGCGGAAGAAATTATTCCGTTTTACATCAAGGGAGACCGTGAGGAGTTGTTGGAGACTTCAAGCCATGCGTTTACATTTCCGGCGCTTTCTCGGGCAACTATGAATTATGGGTTTCCTATAGCAAGAAGAATGGAGACTGGAGTGTTCCTTTGAGATTATTGACGGTAGATGTGGAGCCTCCTTTGTGGAGACGCGCTTGGTTTCTGATCGCGATGGGGGTGATCGCGTTTGCGGCAATTGGAGGGATGATCTGGTCTGTTATGCGACGCAAAGAACGGAAACTTGCTTGGGCCATGAAAGAACATGAACGAAAGTTTTATGAGGAAAAGTCCGTTTCATGGTGAACATCAGCCATGAATTACGTACGCCGCTTACTTTGATCTATGCTCCGCTCAAACGTTTGCTGAAATCCGGAAGGTGACGGATAAAGATGTATCCCGGCAATTGGATGGTTTGTTGTTGCAGACTTGCCGGATGCGGGAGATCGTCGATATGGTGCTCGATGCCCAGAAGTCTGATACGAACGGCGATGTTATGGATATTCGTTTTACGATCTTAACGATTGATACGATCGGTAACGGATGATTTTATCATGGAATTCGAAGCCCGTAGGATTTCTGTGCGGTTCCAGTTGGATGCTTCGGTAGAGAAAGTACCCTTTGATACTTCCAAATGCCGTGTCGTTTTATCTAATTTATTGATAAATGCGATGAAATTCAGCGATCCGGATACCTCATTAGTCATTGGTACGGAGCGTATGGATAAGAATGTGCGGGTTTTCCTTGCGGACCAGGAATCGGATTGAGACATGTGGATATAAACCGTCTTTTACCTGTTTTACCAAGGTGAACACGACCGTAAAGGAGTGGGATCGGTTGGCTTATGCCCGGAAACTTATAGAGTTGCATGGCGGAAGTATAGGTGCTTACAATGAGGGATGTAGGTGCCACTTTCTATTTCGACCTTCCTTTCACGCAAGCGTTTGCTGCCGCGGAACCGGATAGCGTTATCGATTTAAGCGTGAAGGGCACTGACAAGCCGGAAACAGATGTGCGGGGTACAGGTAGATACGGAGCTTGCTAAATATACATTGTTGGTGGTTGAAGATGAGATAGAGCTGCGTAACTACTTACTCGGTGTCTTGCAGGCAGAGTTTAAGGAGGTTTTGTAGCCGGAGACGGGGAAGAGGCTTGGAAATCTTGGGTCAATGTCAGCCGGATATTGTAATCAGTGATGTCATGATGCCTCGGACTGATGGTTTTGAGCTGTGTTACCGAATCAAGAACGACGTAGCGGTTAGCCATATTCCTGTGGTTCTGTTGACCGCAAGGGTGGATCAAGCAAGCTCGGTAGAGGGGATAAATCAGGGCGGATATCTATTTGGCGAAGCCGTTTGATATAGATTCCTTGTTGGTGATTCTGCGGAATATATTAAGACAACGAGACCTACTTCGTGTGCGTTATCGTGAGTCCGGTTGTCTATTCTCTCCAAAAGAGGATGCGACAAGCAATGCGGACGAACAATTCATGTGTAAATTGAATACGTTGCTTCGGGAGAACTTGAGTAATCCGGATTTGAATGTGCCTTTATCGCCTCTGCGATGGCGATGAGTAGAACGACGCTTTATAGCAAGTTCAGTCATTTGTCGGATGTCTCGGTTGGTGATTATGTGATTCGGTTTCGTATGGTCGAGGCTTCGGTTGCTTTCATCTCATAAGGATATGAGTATTCAGGAAGTAGCGGACCGTGTCGGTTTTCCAGCGCTCGTTATTTTAGTACGGCTTTTAAACAAAGCTATGGGGTCACTCCAACCGAATATCGTCGAAATAATTAAGTGTTAGTTGCCGATCTCCAAAAACTGAAACCGGAATGTTGGACTATTTGAGAAAGAGATTGACTCCTTCATGATAGCGGTCAATTCAGTACTTCCCGTAATTATTTACGAATATTGAACAGCTTTTCCTCTTTTAGAGAATTGTGATATACCTCTCACCGCATTAGACTCCGATACGGCTTGCAAATATGAGAAATGGCTATGGGGAAGGAGAGGAGTAAGAATAGTAGCTCATTTTATATGAGAATCTTGCGCCGCTTATAATAAAGCTGTACAAGAGCTACTTGTGGAGCAAGCTTTTCCTTTCATGAGGTATATACCGATCGCCAAGACATCGAAACGTGCCGTTAGTGAAAAGACCATTTTGAAGTTGCAGAGACTTGACCTGTCTTATTCATTGGCTTTGGCTCTCCGGGATTTCTTTTTATCGGGTGGTTTTGATATCCATTTTACAGGGATTGATACTTAAAATCTTATATATTTTTGCGAACCGGTCTTCTTTCTCCTTAGGGAAGTAAGAAGGCCGGTTTCTTTATCGTCTATCCTTTATCACTTTGAATGTCCCTTCCCTTTAGATAAAATGCCAGAATTAAACTGTCCCGCATAAGTTCCGGGATGGTGCTCAGTGTTCTTTCTCCAGATTCTCTTTACGCTTAGGCGTATATTCCGGTTTGAGTTGGTGATAGGCTTTCCGTGCCTCATAAACAGCTTTGGCGTTCGCGAAATGTCCTTCCAGCAGGAACTTTGCGGCGGCGATATAGTCTAGCCAAAAGCGGACACACATCACATGCTTTAGATCTTCTTCCCGGGAATTCTTGTAAAGCATCAATAAGCTGTTTCGGAAATTCAAGAAAGTCTTGCGGGGACTTTCCGCGTTCAAGGTGGCTCCACCGACATGGTAAACGATGGATTGTGGGACGCATATCAACCGATATCCCCGGGAACGTAAACGCCAACACATATCGACCTCCTCTTGATGTGCGAAGAATCCGGCATCCAATCCCCGACTTCCTTATACGTAGCCGTGCGAACGAATAAGCAGGCTCCTGTCGCCCATAAGATATCGGCGGGAGTGTCGTATTGTCCCTCGTCCTTTTCCACGATATGCAAGATTCTCCCCGACAAAATGGATAGCCGTATTTATCAATGTATCCTCCGGCCGCACCTGCGTACTCGAAGTATTCTTTATTTCGTTGAGCCCGTATTTTGGGTTGGACACAAGCGATTGACGGATCAGAGTCGAGAGTGGAAATCGGGGCATCTAACCAATTGGGAGTAACTTCTACGTCGCTGTTTAATAAAACGCAATATTCATGGTCGAGCCTTTTGAGCGCTTGATTATATCCTTCGGCAAATCCGTAGTTCTGGTCGAGGCAGATAATGCTGACCGTGGGGAATTTTGCTTTCAACATCTTGATCGAGTCATCGGTAGAACCGTTGTCTGCTACGATAACCTCCGCCCATTCCGGAGAGTTGGATACGACGGAAGGAAGGAATTCCTCCATTAGCTTTCTTCCGTTCCAGTTTAAGATGACAATCGCTACTTTTTCATCCTTGTTGCTCGTGTTTATGTTTCCAACGTTTATGGGTCCATAGCCAGTAAGCCGGATCACGCAAGATCATTTTCTCTAAAGTCGTGCGTATCGCTCGGTGATGTAATTCTCCGGAGTCTCTTTGGATTCTCCGTAATCAGCTTCATGTCTACGGTGTAATATCCTCTTTTACCTTTTGGGTATCGAGAAGATCACAGGCAGGTTCAGTTTCCGTGCGATACGCTCCGGACCGGTTAATATGGCTGTATCTTGATGAAGGAACTCGGTCCAATAATGCAGGTTGGCCTTGCTGGGTGTCTGGTCCGCCAAGAAGATGACGACTGATTTGGTTTTGTCTTGTTTTAACTTGATGATATCCCGTATCGTATCGTTTTTCTTGATGCCGAAAGAACCGAACTGTGTCCTGAGATCGGCGAATAGCTTATCAAAGGCCTTGTTGTTTAACGGACGGTATATCTGATAGATGCGTGAGTCCTCGAAACGGGTGGTCGATCCGGAGAACCATTCCCAGTTGCCATAATGCCCCATCGTGAGGATGAAGCAAGTATGGCCTTTCTCCATAAGTTGGTCAACCAATTCCGGGTTCTTCAGATAGGCTCGCTGTTGTATCTCATCCAGAGATATGGGCCAATTTAATCGTTTCCACGATATAATCGGCGAAATGATGGTAGAACCGGCGTTCCAACTGACGCCACTCAGCCTTGGATTTATCCGGGAAAGAGGCGGTTATATTACGGCGCACTACTTTTACCCGGTATCCGGCTATCTTATAGATAAGGACATATAGGATGTCTGATAACACGTATAAAGCCCGCATGGGAAGTAAGGCGTGTACTTTTACCCAGCTATAAAGAAAGGCATATTGTATTTTATCCCACATCTCAGTTGACGGTTGATGATTGATTGTTGACTATTAATGCGGTGCGATCCTCATTCCAGCCGCCTAGTACGACTTTGCGGGTCTCATTGACCAAGGTGGCATCATAAGGGATTTCTACCTTTATATAGTTCTCGGTGAAACCGTGCATCTTGCCGTCTTTCTTGGTATGCTCGAATAAGACATTCGCTTCCTGTCCGATATGGGCCTCATAAAAGGCATGTAGTTTCCGATCCGAGATATCCAAGAGTTGTTGGCTGCGTGCATGCTTGGTCTTCGGATCTACCACGTGATCGATCTTCAACGCTTGGGTTCCGGGGCGTTCCGAATAGCTGAACACGTGAAGTTGGCTTATATCCAAACTGCCTATGAATTGGCGTGCCTCCTCGAAGTACTCGTCTGTCTCGCCACGGGTTCCAACGATTACGTCTACGCCGATAAAGGCATGCGGCATTACTTCCTTGATCTTTTCGATCTTATGACGGAAAAGGGCGGTGTCGTAACGGCGGCGCATTAATTGCAAGACAGCATCGCTGCCGCTTTGTAAAGGGATATGGAAATGAGGTGCGAAACGTTTGCTGTGAGCCACGAAGTCTATTGCCTCGTCGGTAATCAGATTCGGCTCGATGGAAGAGATACGATAGCGTACGATTCCATCTACCTCATCCAAAGCCCGGATTAAGTCGATAAAGGTCTCGTCGGTACTTTTGCCGAAGTCCCCGATATTCACGCCTGTCAATACGATCTCCTTGCCTCCTTTACGTGCGACTTCCTGCGCCTGTTCCACCATGCTGGCGATCGTCCCGTTCCGGCTTCTTCCGCGGGCGAAGGGTATGGTGCAATAAGAGCAATAATAATCGCATCCGTCTTGTACTTTCAAGAAATGACGGGTACGGTCGTCCGCCGAGCAGGAAGGAGAAGGAACGTATATCCTTGCTTTGTGAGGCGATAACCGCTCCACCATTTCTTTCTTCTCTAGGTTCTCCAGATATTGAAGGATCTCTAATTTCTGTTCGGCGCCAAGAACCAAGTCAACGCCTTCTATATGGGAGACTTCCTCCGGCTTCAACTGTGCGTAGCAACCGGTCACCACGATAAAGGCACCGGGGTGTTGTTTACCGATCCGGCGAATCGCTTGCCGGCATTTCTTGTCGGCTAGTTCCGTTACGGAGCAAGTATTCACCACGCATATATCCGCTTTTCACCGGGGCGCACCTTGCGTACCCTTGTTCGGCTAATAGCTTTCCAATGGTAGAGGTCTCCGCAAAATTTAGTTTGCAACCCAGCGTATAATAAGCGGCCTTTTATTGTTAAATACGGTCTGATCTATCATTTTCGATTTAGTTAGAGTGCAAAGGTACTAATTAAGCCCGGATTAGTAAAGAGTTCGGATTGAGATGGACTTAAAACTCATTACTATTGCATAAATAGTTTTCCGGAAGCTTATCTATTCTTTTTGCTATTGGATATATTCTACAAACCACGGCGTGGTTTGTGCGATTCACGTCATGGCCTGTATAAACCATGACGTGGTCTGTAAAACCATGCCGTGAACTAAGGAATAGATACAGTCAAGCAACATTATTTATGAAGACTTGTTATCGAATAGTCCTTGCTGCGGCCTTGTTTTGTTTATTGTGCCGATAGAGGAAATACGGCAACTAGGGTTCCACTAAGATTAATACCGGATTGTTATCATTCTCGGGTTGCTCCCAGTCGATTAGGTAACGGTTGTCGTTTGAGATGTATTTGGGAGTGAAATAGGCTTCTTCGGGAAGTTCAAATGAGTTTTCCGGGTATATGAATTGTACATAGGCTAATTGCTTCTCCGCTATATCATAATATAATGTATAGGTATCTTTATCAGAGAAGTTATGCATATAGAGCCGGTCTCCGATTTGCCCGGTATGACAGGGATTGTCTTTGTCCTGAACAGGTCGTTTTTATATCGTCTATCGTGATATTATAACGGAGTTCCTCGGTGTTCGGTATTTACCTAGATCGAGGACGGCATAAGGAGTTAGCTTCATGTCGTTGGAAACTTTAAATATCGTATCGCAGAACAACTCCTTAAATGCGGCAATCTTATTTCCGTCGAAAGGACGGAACTCATAGGTAAATGTCATGACGAAAGGAGGTTCTGTATAAGATTTATAGTAAGGTATGCTATCCGATATGACTATATCTTGGCAAAATAGAACCGAATGGGTGCGTTGCCAGAGAGGTTGGGTACGTGACCTAGGATAACGTTCGTCTTAGGGAGGGATAAAATCCCCGGATGTTCTTATCCGGAATTTGAATGGTTTGGTGGAATTTCCCTTGCCAATCGTATATCTTTATCCGAGTGGGGCTATCTTTATATAAATAAGATGATCATGAGGTTCTAGTCCGATATACGACTAAACTCATCGGACCTCCTCCTTGTTTGCCGATATCGTATAAATATTTTCCTGCCAAGTCGAAACGGAAGCTCTGTTATCATGCTGTACCAATAGCTTATCGCCATGTTTAATAATGCGGGAGATGTATTTGATCAAGATTGAGTCATTCGTTTGCAGAGGGATGAATTGGATGGATTTCGCCCATTTCTTTAAGGCTACTTCTTGAGGCTGATGGTCAAAAACAGTTGCTAGGTCAATTGTTATACATTCCTCTGATTTCTCGCTTGTGCCGGTACAAGCGGTTAGTAATATCGCAAATATAATAAGCCATTTATTCATAAAATATCTTTGTCCTAAAGTTGATAGGACAAAGATATTTAATTTTTCGAAATATTCGTAATATTATGAAGATTTTGTACTGTTATTTCAATCCACTAAGGATGATTTAAAATAGTTCAATCGGCCTTTTCCCATAAGGGGCTTGCGCACCAAGTCTTACTTTATATTCGTCCCAATGTGTGTTCTCTACTTTGGACCAACCTTTTCGGCGACACCTGCCAAACGAGGCATTAACAGGAATTGCAGATCTCTGAAATTGGTGATCGTCTCGCACCAGATAGCGGCTTCTATACCCGCTACATCTTTTGAGGATTCTCTACAGTCGGGTTGAAGGTCATCGGGTCCCAGTCGTACATTTCTTGGATCGTTTGTTTCTCGTAGGCGGCCATACCTAAACGTTCTTGCTCCGCGTTTTGGGTGGAGTCCGCGCTTGGTTCCAGATATTTATGGTCCAGATAAACGTAACCGCTCGGCGAGAGAATCACTTTCGCTTTTGGATATCCCAAGACCCGGATCTTTTGGTGCCTCTTTCATGAATTCTGCGAATAAGGCCATGATCTCTTTATATTCGGCAGGTATATTATCTTTTTCTTAGAAGAGTCCTCGTTTTTGCTTCAGATAAATCCAGTGCTGGATGACATCGCCTTCCGAGATATCCGCACGGGCGGTTTCTTGCCAGCCGACCATTTTCTTTCCATTCTTCAATACGATTTCCCGTGTCTTATTTATAAAACGGACGAACTTATCATGGGGTAAGCCGATCGCCTCGTCACCTCCGATATGAATGTAGTTTCCGGGTGCTAAAGCGGCTAGCTCGCGATAACATCCTCCGTAAATTGCATCGCTTTCGGATCATCTACGTCGAGGGCATTGAAGGCCTGTCCGGGATGTTAACATTGGTCTTGAATTTGACAGCGTTCTTAAAGTCCGGATAAGCGGCGAATATGGCAGCTGTATGCCCGGGATATCTACTTCCGGGATGATCGTGATGAAGCGTTCGTTCGCGTAATTAACGGATCCTTGAATTCCTCTTGCGTATAATAGCCTCCTTTTCTCCCGTTGTTGGGAAGTTGACCTCCTATTTCCGCTAGCTCGGGATATTTCTTGATCTCGATACGCCAGCCTTGGTTATCGGAAAGATGCATATGCAGTACGTTCATCTTATATAAGGCGATCATATCGATCACTTGTTTCACTTCCTCGGATCGAAGAAGCAACGAGATACATCGAAGAAAGCCCACGCCAAGCGAAACGAGGTGAGTCCTTCACTTCCAGTAGCGGTAGATAAATCTTCTCGCCTCCGGGTTGTAGATTACCACCCACGATTTGTTTCAAGGTAGTGATACCTCGATAGATACCTTCTAGGGTAGTGGCCTTGATGTAGATGTTTCTCTTTGGATGGAGAGGGAGTAAGACTCATCTACGGGGACACTATCTTTCGGACTCAATCCATAAGCTTTTGGCAGGTCGGCGAACTCTTTCGGATCTGTCAACTCGAGGAAGATGATGCAATTCGATTCTTTGTCTGAGGCGGAAGCCAGCTTGATGCCGGATAGCTTTTCTATCTCGTTGGATAGCAACTCGCCCATACCCTTTAAGGATTCGTCCGCATAACCGATCTCGATGCCGGGATGGATCGTGAATGTACCTTCGCCTACTGTCATTTGGGCCGGAGCGGGGATAATGCTTACGCTTCTTTCTCCAACATCTGGGGATGAACAGGCGATAAATGTAATAAAACTACAGAGGGTCAATGCCCATGCGAGAGTGATTCTTTTCATTCTTATTTTAAATTTATAGGTTATATCATGGCAAAAGTAAGGATTTGTTTTACTTTTACGCGAATTTCACAAAAGTGTGCTATGATCAAAGAGAATTTCATTAAGATTTACGAGGAGAGTTTCAAGGAAAACTGGGCCTTGCCGGCATTAACGGATTACGGGAAAGGTAAGACCTTTACTTTCGGTGATGTGGCGACGGAGATCGCACGTATTCATCTTTTATTCCATGAGTGCCAAGTCCGTCGTGGAGACAAGATCGCGTTGATCGGTAAAGACAGCTCCGTTGGTGCATCGCTTATATGGCGGTTGTTACTTATGGGGCGATTATCGTGCCTATTCTTCAGGACTTTAATCCGAATGATGTACATCATATTATTAACCACTCGGAATCTGTCTTTTTGTTTGTTAGCGACCGGATTTGGGATTCTTTGGAGAAGATAAGATCGAAGAGGTTCGCGGTGTATTCTCTCTTTCTGATTATCGTTGCTTGCATCAACGGGATGGGAGAATATCCAGAAGTTGATGAAATCGCTGGATGAGAAGATGACCGAGAAATATCCGGATGGCTTCACCCAAGAGGATATCAAATACGCTGAGCTGGATAATGACAAGGTGGTAGAGATCAACTATACATCGGGTACGACCGGATTTAGCAAAGGGTTATGTTGACGGGGAATAATTTAGCCGGAAACGTGACGTATGCCCGGACACTGGATCTATTGTTCCGGGGTGAACGTGAGTTATGTTTCCTGCCTCTGGCCCATGCCTATAGTTGCGCTTTCAATTTATTGGTACCCATGGCATTCGGTGTGCATGTCTATTTATTAGGTAAGGTGCCGTCTCCTAAGATCTTATTAAAGGCATTCGAGGAGGTGAAGCCGAACTTGATCTTGATGGTTCCCCTGATTTTGGAGAAGATCTATAAGAAGATGATCCTTCCTCAGTTGAATAAGCGAACCTTGAAGTTGGCCTTGAATATCCCACTGTTGGATTCACGTATCTATGCGCAGATCCGCAAACATTTGGTGGATGCCTTGGGAGGACGTTTCCGTGAAGTGATCGTGGGGGCCGCCATGAATCAAAAGTAACGGATTTCTTGTATAAGATCAAATTCCCGTTCACGATCGGTTATGGTATGACGGAATGTGGCCCGTTGATCAGTTATGACCATAATAATGAGTATGTGCCCGGTTCTTGCGGACAGATCTTGAAAGGGATCATGAAAGTCCGTATCGATTCGGAAGACCCTTATAATAAGGTAGGCGAGATTCAAGTATCGGGCGAGAACGTAATGAAAGGCTATTATAAGAATGATGAGGCAACCCAAAATGTCTTCACGGAAGATGGCTGGCTAAGGACGGGTGATTTGGGTACGATCGATCATGACAACCGTATTTTATACGTGGACGTAGCAAGACGATGATCTTGGGCGCTAGCGGACAAAATATTTATCCGGAAGAGATTGAATCAAATTGAACAATTTGCCATTCGTGATGGAGAGTTTGGTCGTGGAGAAAACGGGAAATTGATCGGGATGGTGTATCCGGATTACGATACGGTGGATAGTACGGGTATCTCGCATACGGATCTTCCAGTTATCATGGAACAAAATAGGATAGAGTTGAACAAGCTCTTGGCTCCTTACGAAACGATCTCGGAGATACAATTGTATCCGACAGAATTTGAGAAAACACCGAAGAAAAGTATTAAGCGTTACCTGTACAGTAATTATTGATAAATAAATAGAAAGCAAACGCAGCTAATATTCAGCATATTGTAAAAGCGGTAGAAAATAATTCAAAAACGTCTTATGTTGTACAACATATATGATTAATACATACATTTGCATCGTTTTACAACAACAAGATATTATAGACCGTTTAAATTAAGAACAAAATGAAAAGTTAGTTGCATTTGCTGCTGTTATCGCAGCTGTATCATTCGCATCTTGTGGCAACAAATCTGCTGAATCTACCGAATCTGTTGCTGAAACAGAAGAGGCTACTGTAGTTGAGGAAGCTCCTGTAGTAGAAGAGGATGCTGCCGCTACTGATTCTGTAGCTGTTGAGGTTACTGACTCTGTTGCCGTAGAAGCTGCTCCTGCTGAATAATAATCAGTAAACGAGTTTTGAGGACAGTCTGTATGCGTTGAACATACAGACTTTTTGTTTATAAACCATAGATAATGATATGAGACAAATTTTACTTCTTCCATTGGCCGCTCTATTGGCTATGCCGGTATTCTCGCAGACTCCTGCCGATACGACGCTTACGATTCGGAATATAGAGATTCAGGGTACCCGTTTCGCCGGGTTGAGCGAGAGGTGGGATGAAAATCTTGCGGGTAGATAATAACTTGAGTAGCGTTACCAATACGGCGGCGGATGCTTTCGCCAATTGCCTTCTGTCATAACCGATATGGAAGGAGCCGTTACATACAGGGCTCCGGTAATGTCGGGATGCTTGTCGATGGAGTTCCTTACGGTTTGCTGGAAGAATATAGCGGTGACGTGCTGATCCAACTTCCCGCCCTGTTCTTTAACCAGATCTCATTAGGGGCATTTCCTCCGATTAATGCGGTGCCGGATGGTGACGCGGGCATACTCAATCTGGTGCCTCGTATGTATGGAACGGGAGATTCCCTCTATATGTTACGCTTGGGGCGGGATGGAATGAGCGATATAACGCAGGAGCGGTATTGAATTTGCATCCCGGAAAATTCCATATCAATGCGAAATACAATTATAGGAGGGAATACCGGGAACGATCTTTCAGCAAATCGACGCGACCGCTAAAACCGGACGGAGATGAATAATAATGCCACGGCTCGTCCGGACGTACATGTGGCGGATATGAAAGTAGACTATGATCTTTCCGCGAAAGACCGGATCACCGTGCATGGCCTGTATCATTTGATGGATTATAGCCGGTATGGACGCATTAACAACCGGTATTCAACCCGAAAGGGAGCAAATGAAGTACGTGATCCGTAACCGGTATAACGACCAGCGCCAGGAAGCTTATGCCGCCGAAGCGTATTGGAACCATGAGATTTCGGAGAATCAAGGTTTTATACCGTATTCAACTATAATAATTTCTCGTATGATGAGGATAATGATTTCAAGAATGAGAATCCTCAAAACGGGAATATCGTCTCGGAGGATAACCAATCTATCGACCATACGAAACATAATTATTTCTGGGGATTTGGATATGGGCGGAGATCGATGGTTGGGATTTCAAGCTTGGTTATATAGGTCGTGTGCGAAACGAGGATTATCTGACGGCTGCTTTTGATAAGGTTGACGGTAGTTTTGAGTTAAGTCCGGCGAAATCGTATAATTACGATTTCAACCGTTATCTGAATTTGATCTATGCGGACGTGGTTAAGAATTGGGGCGCTTTTAACGCAGAGATAGGGATACAGGCGGAATTTAGTCATTTTAAGATGGATGAGTTTAGCCCTTCTTGGATCAACGATCCTTATTGGCAGGGGATAAAGGCAAAGAGAACAAGAGTTCCCGTTTTCATTTGTATCCTCGTTCCCGTTTTACTTATGAGGTGAATAAGAGCAATCGCTTAAGCTTGAGTTATCAGCAACGGGCGATTCGTCCGAATGGCAGCTATTTGTGCTCTTTCTTGAATAACAGTGATCCTACCCATATCATACAGGGGAATCCGGACTTGAAGGATGAGTTTATCCATAACGTAGAGCTAGGATATCAGTTCTCGGCTCCCCGTCTCCGTTTGACTCCGGCTATTTATTACCGGAATCGTACGAATCGTATCATGGAAACCGCTAGCCAAGTAAATGACGAGACGGTTTGGAAGAAAGAGAATATCGGACATAGCCAAGCAGTCGGAGCCGACTTGTCCGGTAGCTGGAATCCGGTACGTATCTTGACGGTCGGTTTCTCCGGGGATATCTATCGGGACGATCGATGGGCGTACGATAGGCTATGACGAGAAAAATCCTTGGTTTGCTGGGATGTGAAGGGAATGTAAACGTAAGTATTACGCCGACTACGGATTTTCAGGTAGACGGCTTCTACGTTTCCGACCAGCTTACGCCTCAAGGTAAGATCAAAGGCCGTTATAGCGTAAATGCCGGTCTCTCTCAATATTTCCTCAATCGTAAATTATGCGCGAACTTAAGTATCAACAATATATTCGATAGTTTAGAAGAAACAACGATTATTGATGCCCCGAACTTAGAAATGACGCAAAGCGCAATCGTGATGCCGGTAGCGGCACGTTGACTTATAGTTTATAAAGTAAACGCAGAAAGAAAAGCAAGGTTGATGATAATACAGCAAAATGCAGTCTATTAAGTGGTTAGGTGTTTAACTCATAATACTGCATAAGCTGAAAAGGAGGTCCGATAAAAGCTGCGAAAGACTTCAGTTCCCATATCGTTACTGATATAACAGGAACAAGAAACGGCACAACAGATTCTATTTCAGTAATTTGCACAGTTTTTCATACCTGAGGACAACTCGCTTGATATTAACTTTGTAACGATCAAAAAGTATGAAAACGAGTATGAGCAGATCGACCTTCAAAATCCTCTTCTACGTGAAGAAGGGCAGCGAGAGCCAACGGCTATCTCCCCTGATGTGCCGTCTTACGGTAGACGGCGAAATCAAGCAGTTCAGCTGCAAGCTGGACGTGCCCCGAAACTTTGGGACGTGAAACGGCACGTGCCACGGGCAAGAGCGCCGAGGCGCAGAAAATCAATGCGGCGGTTGACCGGATACGCGTGGACGTGAACCGCCGTTACCAGGAACTGATGCAGTCCGACGGCTATGTCACCGCCGCCAGGCTGAGGGACGCCTGCCTCGGGCTGGGCGTGAAACGCGAGACGCTGCTGAAGCTCTTCGAGCAGCACAACGAGGAGTTCATCAAGAAAGTGGGACACAGCCGCGTGCAGGGAACATACAACCGCTACCGTACCATATACAGGCACCTTTGCGAGTTCGTCCCGAAAGTATACCGCCGTGACGACATCCCCTGAAGGAACTCAACCTGACCTTCATCAACAACTTCGAGTATTTCCTGCGTACGGAGAAGAAATGCCGCACCAATACCGTATGGGGTTACATGATCGGGCTCAAGCACGTCATCTCCATCGCCCGCAACAGCGGTGCGCTTCCCTTCAACCCTTCGCCGGGTACATCAATTCCCGAGGCGTTGACCGAGGGCTACCTGACGGAGCGTGAGATACAGACGTTGATGGAGACCCCGGTGAAAAGCGGGACCTGCGAACTGGTACGCGACCTCTTCATCTTCTCTGTGTTCACCGGACTGGCATACGCGGACGTGAAGGCACTGACGACCGACCGGCTCCAGACCTTCTTCGACGGCAACCTCTGGATCATCACCCGCCGTCGCAAGACAAACACCGAGTCCAACATCCGCCTGCTGGACGTGCCCAAGCGCATCATAGAAAGTATAAGGGACTGTCCAAGGACGGTCATGTATTTCCGGTACCGAGCAACGGCAGATGCAACACCATATTGAAGGAACTTGGCAGGCAGTGCGGTTTCAAGATACGGCTGACCTATCATGTGGCCCGGCATACGAACGCCACCACCGTGCTGCTCTCGCACGGTGTACCCATCGAGACCGTAAGCCGTCTTTTGGGGCATACGGATTTGAAAACCACCCAGATATATGCCCGGATAACCAACCAGAAGATCAGCAGCGACATGGAAATCCTGTCCCATAAGCTGGAAAAGATGGAGAAGGAAATATGCGATGCCATCTGAGGAAATGGTATTTATGAAACGGATGATTTTCCCCTTCCTCATCAAAGTTCGTCCGTCCCTGCGGGACTCCGCGTTTTCCCTTCGGTTTCCGGCAGAAAATTTCCGTACGGCGAAATTTTCTGCCGGAAAAACGCAAAGCGCAGGGACGGACGTAAGAGGGATTCAGAAGGCGAAAACTGCGACCGACGTAGTGCATGTGCGACAAGGAAAGAACTGTCCGGGAGCCCCTTTTCATGCCGTACCCCGGCATGAAACCACTTTCTCTCCGGCTGTGGTGAAGGCTCTCCTGCTCCCTCTGCATTGCATATGCGGGTTGTTTTGCCCATATCCACGTCCGCCGGTATTGCCTGCCCTTTCCTTGAGAAAAACGGCTTACCGCAACGGGTGGCGTGACACAGACTTTCCGGATATGGAGGAACATTCCGGAAAAAGAGTGGAAGACGGGCTATTATTTGGCTGTATAACAACAAAGTTGTATTTTTGCAAAAATAATATTATGGCTATAACTATCAAGAACATTCCGGTTTTGGAGGGCGTTACGGCGGAAGATTTCGTACGCAGTGCAGACAAGAACGCCGCAAAGGTAACACCCCGGTTATCAGTGGAGGCAAAGAAACGGTTGCGAAAGTATTGGAGAAATCCCGTTCATTCCGGTTCAATTAACAGCAATGGACGGTATTTCTTTATATGATGATTGTGTCATGCTTGCCTATAACAAGGAAGTACGGAGGAATTGCCTTCCTTTCACTTGTGGCGAGAATGACCTTGATGATTTTTCTCAATGATGCCGATCTGTATGCGGATGAACTCCTTGGGAAAACATATTGTTGGGTGACGACTGAAATCCCGCATCGTATTGTGGCCTTGTTTACCTTGTCCAATGACAGTATCAAGACCAGATTAATATCCCCAATGATAAAACAGGCTGCAACGCAATATTGTAAATCCTAAACGTGGACGCAGCTATCCGGCCGTGCTGATAGGAAGACTGGGGTCAACCTGGAATATCAGGGTACATCAAGCCACGTAGGACGGCAACTGATGGCTTTCATAAAAGACTGGTTCCGTCATGAGGACAACAAGACAGGATGCCGTTTTATCGTGGTGGATGCATACAATGAGGAAAAGATTCTCAGGTATTATGAAAGAAACGGTTTCGTTCCACTCTATAAAACAGACGTGATAGAAAAGCAATATTATGATATTCCGCAAGATGAACCTTTGAAAACCCGTTTGCTGTATTTTGATTTGAAAAAGGACTGACATAATAATATATCAGTAAAATCCTTTAGGGTGACAACGGGTTCCAAAGACAGGCTGTCGCTACGATTACCTGCCATATGGCACCGGCCGTTTTCTTGATGGCGGGCGGTGGATTTCATGGGAAGCCAATCCGGAATGACAAGTAATGCCGCACCTGTGGCATAATAGAGCATTATTTTGAAGGCGGAGACTTTGTCCGGTTCTTCTTTTTCCAAGGTTTTCCGTCGGATGTCTTCAAGTTTTCCACACTTGTTTTAGAATAGTCCGCATTATCAGCAGATTGCGAGTTTCAGTCTGCCGTTCCGATTCTCTTTATTGCATCGTAGCATGTCGTTGATATATTCCAAATACTTATCCATGAATAGGCGACTTATAATTTTGTCTCAGGCAAATATCGAGACACACTCCCGAATGAGGTCTTCCATGATTTTAAAAGACTCCGTATTTCGGAAGGAACAACGTACACATACAATTTCTCCGGAACGGCCGACTTTCCTGTCACTTCCCTGTAATCCTCCCCAAAATCAACACCGCCGTATAAACTGCATGAAAGCCCGGGCACGCTTCCTGTTTCCAATCCCATATCTGCTCCTTCCGCAACATCACGTATTGCCGTTCTCATTTCATATCCTTGAATATTTCTCCAAACATACCAAAGACAGAAAAGCTGCATGGAATCTAAATTCTCACCGGACAGACAATAGATAGAAGGAAGGAATCCATCATCCTCATTTCTTGCGGCAAAATAGTTGTTTTCAGGCCGGTCCCGCAAGGCGGCCTTCGGGCTGGTTGCACGTGAAAATCTTCCTCACGCTTGCGTGAGCGTATTTTCACGGCAAGCCTTGCCGGAGACCGCCGAAAACAAACTGGAGGAAGCACAAGAAATAAGAATGCCTACCCGTGTAGGCCATGTATAACTCAAAAATATAAAGCTATGGCAGACAAGAGCGCAGAAAGGAAAGACTGTTCAACGAGTGGTTCACTGCATCCTATGACAGGTTGAGAGGGACGTTACGCCGGTACGGAATGCTGGACGAGGACAATTTCCATGACACCTACCTTTTGTAAGAAGGCAGGTGCTGGTTCCCGGAAAGGACATAACGGACTATGACGCGTATTTCATCGGATGCTACAAAAGGCGGCCCTGGTAAAGATTAAAGGGAGAATCGGTATGCACACCCTGAAGATGATTTCTTCCTCCGATGTGGCGAAGAGGCAAAATTCCTTTCCGAGGACGACCTGAACGGGTGCGAGCGGCTGGTAAGAGACATACTGCGTTTCGTAAGGCAGAAGTTCTCCTACGAGGAGTACCGGATGTTCATGCTCAGGTTCTATGAGGCGCAGTTCTCGTTCAAGGCACTGGCGGAATGCATGGGTATCTCGGCATCGGCCATATCGCAGAAAGTATGCAGGATAGTGGACGCGGTACGTACCCACAGCGGTTTCGCATGGAGAGTCAGATGCTGGCGGTGGAAAGCTTCATGTATTGAAAAAATTGTTTAACGGAAAAGTAAGAAAGTTATGGCACTGATAGTATACAACAGGAAAACTCCCGTCCGCAGGAAGTCACATACAAGGGAAAGCGGACCATCAACCTTGACAGCAGGGGACCGTCTATCTGTCAAAGACGATGTCAATCGAATTGGGAATCCTCGGTGGCGGACGGGTGAACTTCGCCCACGACGACGAGACGGATGACTGGTACATCTGCCGGGCCGATGACAGCGAGGGTTCATTGTCTGGAAGGATAAAAGATGCGCAAGGTTCTCGGCGGGGTTTATCGTGCAGAGACTCATGCGGCAGGCGAAGGTGGAGAGGAAGAGCGTGCAGTTCATGATGGCGAGGATGCCGGTAGAGATTGGCGGAGTGGCCTATTACAAGATACTGCTCTCGAATCCGATACTCAGATAGAGGCATGGGCCGGAGGAGTCCGGCTGTATATGACATGACGGAGACAGGTGCATCCGACGGGACAGAGCCCGGAGGATGTGCCTGTTTTATGCGCCGCCATGTTTACACACGGACATGCGGTTGTCACCGGCCGGCATAAGGTCACTCCGAAAGACCGGGAAACGGCATTGCCGGAGGATAATGATACCAGTACGGAATGTGCCGCCATTACGGAAACGGATCGTCCACCGGTACACGAACGGCCCGCCCCAATTTCAGAATAACATAATGACATAATAAAATAAGAGTCTTTTTATAATGGAATCCCCGTATCTTATTGCCATATCGGAAAAATGTTTCCATGTCCCGCCATGTTATGCCAATGTTGTCACCGGATCATAATTCATAAAGAAAAACACTCTGTGTATAAGTATTTTACGAGCAAATTAAAGTCGTTCATCCGGTGGAAAGAAATGAAGGAGCGACCGGTATGACAACCGACCGCCCCTTCATTCACGATCCCGTACGGAACTTTTCTAAAGTTCCTCCGGCCTGGTTCTCGCCTCCCGTAGCAGCCGTCAAGCAGCTTCTCGATGTCGGAAGAACGGTACAGTATCTTGCCGCCCAGCCGGGTGAAGGCAAGCAGACCGCTGTCACGGTACTGTTGCAGGCTGCGGCGGCTCACTTTCAGCTTTTCAGCCAGTTCGCGGTCCGTATAGAAGTTCTCGCCCGCCATCGCCGGTGACCTGCCGGCAAAGAGACGCTCCATGGAAACGGAGACGTTCGACGGTGGAGAAGAACTCTCTTATATGCTCGCTGCTCTCACGGGTGAGCAGACGGTTATCGGTATTCATCATGACTTGATCTTTTTGTTCGACATTCGTTTTCATGGCCTTTCAGATCGACCTTCCCATACTTTCAGCCCGCTTGCGGCGCTCCTCCACTATCCGGATGATACTTTCCACGTCCCCGGGCTTGTAATATGTCTTGTGGCAGATCTGTGTGTATGCCAGCGTGCCGTTGTCACGGAGGGTCTGCAGGGTTCTCGGGCTGACCTTCAGCAGCAGGCACACCTCCTGGTTGTCCAGCCATTTCTTCTCCTCCATGTCGCCGTACAGCCGGCAGAGGGTGTCCAGCCGGTCCGCAAACGTCCGGAAGGCCGAGAGCATCGCCTCGAAGGTCCTTGCCTCAATGTTCACTATTTCCATAATCACTGTAATTTCAGGTTTGACATCTGTTTCATTCTCTTTTCGGATCCGGATTCCGTTCCGCAATTTAGTGAATCCCGGCGGAACGTCCTGAATTTCAAGACAGGATGACTACCTTTGACACCATATGCGTACTTGTTTCATCTGCAAAGTAAATGATTGTTCCCGGATATGGTTCCGCCCCTTCATCAGATGTCATTATATGTCATCAGATGTCATGGAAATCGGATTTTAATATTCATTTGCTTTTAGTAAACAGACGTTCAGATCCGTTCCCGAAGAGTGGGAAATTTCCGGTGCGTATATTTGTGAAGTCATCACCGTCAGACTGATCCAACAATATGAATAACACGGCAAACCCGCCAATCGGACCCGTCCGTTTCACAGCACTTGTTATTATCGTTTTATTTGCTTCCGACAATCGGGCAAACGGGTAGACCGTGCCCACAGTATCAACCATCTAAAATCCATGTACAATGAAAAGTGAACCGACTGAAAAACGAAAGGGAAGAAAATGGCGGTATCCGAAACCGCAGACAGAAAGAACGGCCGTAGTCCCGGAGCCGGCCACGACGAGTGGTGGAAAGACTCATGATGGAACCCGGTCCGGGGAATCCGCCGGTACGGATGCTTCCGTGACGGAATCGATGATTCCATCCGGGCTCGTTGCGGAGGAGGTATCCGGGGAGGCGAGAAGAAAGGACACCCGCCGGAACCGGAAGACCCCGTGAGAAGAAGAACGAGCGGCAGGCAACGCAGGGCCTCGCTGGAGGAGTACCGGGAAACGTACCTCACCGTCCCGAAGATCAGGAACCGCAAGACGGTGTTCGTCAGTGAGGATGTGAGGGACGAACTGGACGCCGTCGTCCGCAGGCTCGGCGGGCGTGGCATGAGCGTTTCCGGACTGCTGGAGAACCTTGCCAGGGAGCATCTTGCCGCCTACCGTGGGGACATCGAGCAGTGGAGAAAAATCTGACAGCCTGTTACCGGGCGTGGAGTATACCCGATGTATGCACTGTTCCCTATACCCGCTTCAATGTGGAAAATGCGGGGTTTTTCTGTGGGGAGCAAGGGTATGTTTCCGGATTCCCGAAAACCCTTGCTCCCGCGCCCGGCGGTTGCTGGGAGGCAAATCCGCTCCGCCGGTCGCAGATTTTGGAATGAAAGAAGTACGGACGAAAAAAAAAACATATGACAAACGATGTGAATGGGATGAAGAAAATGGCCGTCCGGCACTGGGCAGGACGCGTAAATTGACCAGAGGCGTGACGGTGAAGTTCTCCCCGTCAGCTACGAGGCTCTCAGGTTCAGGGCAGGAAGTCCGGCCGGAGTCTGGCGGTCTATATCAGGAGGCAGCACTGGCGGCCACCGTTACGGCAAGGCATACACCGGAGGAGAACGCACTGTTGCGCAGCCTGGCGGGAATGGCGAACAACCTGAACCAGCTGACAAAGCTCTCGCACCAGACCGGCTTTTAAGGACAAGGCTGCTGATAGAGGGGCTGCTGGGAAAGCTGAAGCGGATCATGGATGATTACAGGCCGAAAGGAGGATAGCCTCATGATAGGGAAGATCAGGAAAGGCCGCTCGTTCAGCGGCTGCATACGCTACGTGACGCAGAAGGACGACGCAAAAATCATCGCCTCGGAAGGCGTGCTGCTGGGAACGGTGGAGGAGACGGCACGCAGTTTCCGGTGGCAATGCCTGCTGAATCCGGACGTGGCGAAACCGGTGGGGCACATTGCGCTCAGCTTCAAGCCGGAGGACGCACCGAGGCTGACCGACGCGTTCATGGCAAGGCTGGCGGAGGAATACCTGGAGCTGATGGGGATACGGAACACGCAGTTCATCGTGGTGAGGCATCACGGGACGGACAACCCGCACTGCCACATCGTCTTCAACCGGGTGAACTTCGACGGGAAGGTGATTTCCGACAGCAACGATTTCAAGCGCAACGAGAAAGTGACAAAAATGCTTAAGGACAAGTATTCGCTCACCTATTCCGAAGGCAAACAGTCCGTTAAAACGGAAAAGCTGCATGCTTCCGAAAAGGTGAAATACGAAATATACCGTGCGGTCAAGGAAGCTTTGAGGAGTGCAGATACATGGAAAGAATTTCAAAATAAGCTCTTAAAAATGGGCGTGGAAATGGAATTCAAGTACAAGGAAAACACTAATGAAGTGCAGGGCATCCGCTTTATAAAGAACGGTCTGTCATTCAAGGGAAGTGGGATTGACCGCAGTTTCAGCTGGTCAAGGCTGGATGCGGCATTGGACCATAACCATGTCACGTCCCTGGAAAATGACGTTTCCCAAAAGCAACCGTACCATGAACAAAGTCATGGTTCTGTTATTGATAACCTGGTCGAAGTCACCGGTACGGGTGGCGTGTTCATGCCGTCGGTGGCACCGACGGAGGACGAGAAAGAGGCGGAACGCCTGCGGAGAAAGAAGAAGCGCAGGAAAGGAAGGAGTTTGTGAACCATATGTATAACAAAAAACTTTGAAAGATGAAAGAGGAAAATTATCTGGAAGGCATCTACGGATGCCTTGAAAGGATCGAGAAGAAAGTGGAGACGCTGCCCGTGGAAGGCACAAGCCCCGCAGTTGGAAACCGGACCAGTTCCCCGGAAGGGATTGCGGAACTGAAAATCCGTCTGGAACGCCTGCAATCCGCGGTGGAGAAAAACGGCTTGGAAATAGCAGCGGTACGTAACCATACCGTCCGGTTGTCGGAAGGCTGGCCGTTGTCTGCCGAAACGTTTGCCGGGGAGATGGAAAAGATTAGATACTGCCTGAGTCAAGACTGCCAAGCTGTAAAGGAGACAGTGAGACGGCTGGATGAGAGAATGGTCCTGCTGAAAAAGGAACCGGAGCGCAGACTGGTGACCTACCGTCTGGAAAGCGCATCCAAGGCAGTGGTAACGACAGCTTCAGCACTGATCCTGGCACTGATCATTTCCGTCTGGACCAACTGCAACCAGTACCGCACGAACCGGCTTTTGAAAGATGCCGATTTGAAATACCGAGCCATCAGGATCTGCCTGCCGGGGGATGATCCCGACATCGCCTTCCTTGAGAAGCATTTCACCATCAAGCGGGACGAGGAAAAGATCCGGCGTGTGGAAAGGCTGGTGACCGCTTTTGAGGACTCGGTCAGGAACCGCATCCGTAACCATGAAATGGCAGCCTACAAGGACAGTCTGGCGCACCGGCTGTTCAGGGAGGCACAGGAAATCAGGAAGCAACTGGACAATCCCAATTCAAAATGACTGCACTATGGCAACAATCAGAACCAAATTCAGGTCCTCGTCCGCGGAAGGCAGGGAGGGCGCACTGTATTATCAGGTGATTCATAACCGTGTGGTCAGGCAGATCAGTACCGGATACAAACTTTTCGCTTCGGAATGGGACCAACGTTCCGAAGCGGTCATTCCCGTCAACATCCTGCAGGGATGGAACGGGACAATTATCTTCTATCGGTAGGGGAACGGATAAGACGGGACAAAATCCGACTGGAAAAGGCTATCAGGACATTAAGCCAATCCGGTCCGTTTACAGCGGATGATATCGTCATACGTTTCCATGACAGCGGACAAGAACCTTCGTTTAACGACTATATCCGGCAACAGATAGTAAGGCTGAAACGTTTGGGAAAGATACGGACCTCTGAAACCTATACAGCCGCGCTCAAAAGTTTCAGCAGTTTTATGAAAGGTAGCGATATACTGTTTGGCGAACTTAGCTCTGACTTGCTCATGGAATACGAGGCTTATCTGAAAAACAGGGGAACTCACCCAATACAATCTCGTTCTACATGCGCATTCTGAAAGCGGTCTACAACCGTGCGGTGGAGAACGGACTGACCGGACAGCGGAACCTGTTCAAGTCTGTTTATACAGGTGTGGAAAGACCTTGAAACGGGCCATTCATTTAAATGATATCAGGCGTATCAAAGACTGGACTTGTCCCTGAAACCCCACCTTGATTTCGCACGTGACATGTTCCTGTTCTGCTTTTACACACGGGGATGTCCTTTGTGGACATGGCTTATCTGAAAAGGGAGACATTGCGAACGGAATCCTGACTTACCGCAGGAAAAGACCGGACAACAGCTGTTCATCCGATGGGAAAAGTGTATGCAGGAGATCATCAAACTTTTTGTTTATCGGTTCAAGATTTCAAAGTTGTTCATTAATTGCTTTGTTGGTTATATCCAGAGTATTATTTGTAAGAGACTCTACGAATAAATGATGATAAGACCAGTTAGTTTATCGCTTGTTTTATAATTTCATTGCGATATTCGTTCGGTGTGCAACCTTCCATCTTCTTGAACCAACGTGTGAAATGTTGCGGGTATTGGAAACCCATTTCATCTGAGATTTGACTGATACTTTTTGCGTGTTCATGATGCGCTCTTTGGCTATATCCATAATTTTTGCTGGATATGCTTGATTGCTGACATACCGGTTTCCTTTTACCAGGTCACTGAAATAATTGGTGGAAAGACACAGTTGGTCAGCGCAATACTGTACCGTCGGAATACCTTTACTCGTTGGCAAGGCAGAATGATAGTAATTATTGAGCAACAATTCAAAACGCGCCAACAAATCGTTGTTGGCATTTTCCCTTGTAATGAACTGGCGGTCATAAAAGCGGATGCAGCGGTCAAGGAGAAGCTTCATGGTATCAATAATCAAAGAACGGCTGTGCTTGTCAATAGGATGCCTCAATTCTTCTGCTACATTGTTTATACATTCAATGACTACTTTGCGCTCCTGTTCTGACAGGTGCAGTGCTTCGTTGGCATTATATGAGAAATAAGAATACTCTTTTATTATATGTGCAAGGGAAGTACCGCGCAATAGTTCGGGATGGAACATCAGGGCCCATCCGGCCGGCTGGTGCAGACTGCCATCATCGTCAGAACCCATTACCTGCCCCGGAGCGATAAACAGCATGGAGCCTTTTCATAGTCATAGAGGCTCCGTCCATAATTCATCGTACCGCAGTCAGTATCTTTCAGCAACACAGCATAAATGTTGTACAGTTTCTTTGAGTGTCTGATGGGCTGCACCTCGTAACAATTCACAACGCTGACCAACGGGTGCAGAGCTTCGACTTCGAAAGGTCGCAGTACTGCTGAACTGTATCTATTCTTGTTATATCTCCCATAACCATCCTTTTGTTTTACAAAATAAGTATTTATATTGACATTGCTGTCTGAGGAACAGCTGTTTCTTTTCTATCCCTTATTTATTTTATTCCATGACGACAAAGTTAGTTCATTCAATCAACGAACATATAACCCTAATCACAGACTGTCTTACCATTTTCACAGATAACATTTAACCCGGTCCAAGCCCGATGAAAGTGGTAATTTTATCAGTGATTGAGGTCTAATCTTCAGTATGTGAATGCTGTAATTTTGCAAGTGAAACCAAAAGGTAAATAAGATGAAACCAAAAGCTTTATTTGTCATGTTAATCTTATGGCTTAGCTTCACTACGATTCAAGCGCGGTCAACCGAAGATGTCCCGGATAAGGGAACTTATGCAAAATTTCTGTTGGTAGGATGTTATATGAAGTCAGACGAAGAAGGTGTCAGAATGTACCGGTTTGACGGACAAACTGCCGATGTCGACTATCCGTGTGGGCTGAGAGGGATTTCAAATCCTGCTTTCCTTACATCTGATAGCACTGGTAATCGAATTTATGCCATAGGCGATGATGAAGGGAAAAGTTCGACTGCCAATGCTTTGCTTTTGATAAGGAAAGTGGTCTGCTGTCTCTGCTTAACTCGCAATCTACAGACGGTGAACTTCCTATTTATATTACTCTCAGTCCAAAGGAATACTTTGTTCTGACAGCAAATTATAAGGGTGGCAGCATCACGGTATTCTCACAGGATAAGAAAGGAAAGTTGCAACGTGATACAAAAATAATTCGTTTTGCTGGAAATGGGCCGAATAAAAAGGCAGGAACAATCGCATCTGCATTGCGTGACCTTTACACCTGATGGCAAATTCCTTCTTGCTACCGATTTGGGAACAGATTGTATCTATCTGTTTCCGATAGGCAAACGACCGGAAGCAGGTAAGGCTCATTCTCTGTTGGATGAATCAAGAGTAGTCCGCATACAGATGGATTCCGGCTCAGGACCTCGACATATATGTTTTCACCCGAATGGCAGATTTGCTTATCTCATCAGTGAGCTCTCGGGTAAAATAACTGTATTCTCCTATAATGAAGGCAAGTTGGAACGTTTACAAACAATTGTCTGCGACCCTTTCGTTGCAGAGGGAAATGCAGATATCCATGTTTCATCCGATGGCAAATTCCTCTATGCTTCCAAGCACTTGAAAGAAGATGGCATAATTGTTTATTCCATTGATTCCCAAAAGGAACATTGGTTCAAATAGGATTTCAGCCAACAGGTCTTTATCCGCGAAGTTTTGCCATCTCTCCGGATGGTTGCTATTTGGCAGTGGTTTGCAGGGATGCCAACTGCATACAGATATTCGAAAGAAACCGAAATACGGGGTTACTGAAGAATACGGGAAAAATATCCGACTGGAAAGACCGGCGTTTGTCAAGTTCTTATAAATTCATCACTAAACAGAAAGCAATATGAACAAGTTAATTACAACCATCGCCTGCCTGATATGCTGTATCGTTTATACGCAGGCACAAAACAAGAACAATATGTTAAGCAAGAAAGAACAAAGTATTGCCGCCATCAGTATGTATGCCGCACGTGGCAATCAGGACAGCCTCAAAGTGATCCTTGCCAGAGGACTTGACTGTGGGCTGACCGTGAGCGAAGAAAAGAAGTACTTACCCAGCTCTATGCCTATTGCGGCTTTCCACGCAGCATGGGTGCATTGGTTACGCTGATGAATCTCACCAAAGAGCGTGCAGCACAAGGCATAAAGGATGAAGCCGGACGGGAGCCTTCTCCGGTAAAGAGTTCGGATATGTTTGTTGTCGGTGGACAAAACCAGCTGAAACTGTTCGGTCGTCCGGCACTAGGAGAAGTGCTGACATTTGCTCCGGCATTGGACCAATTTCTGAAAGCTCATCTGTTCGGTGACATATTCAGCCGTGACAATCTCGACTGGCGTACCCGTGAACTGTCTACTGTGGCTGCCTTGTCGGTGTTGGACGGCGTGAAGAATGAGTTGAATACTCACATTGCCCATGCCAAGCACAACGGCGTGACACAGGCTCAGATAGACGAAGTACTTATCATGGCGGCACGCTGTCGGAACGGAATGGTGCTTTCTGAATCCGATGAACCGGCAAAGACTTTTCAAACAGATCCGACAATTACTGTCCGTAAGGTCTTTTATAAAACAGGTATGATATCATGCTTTGCGCCGAAATGTACCTCCCGAAGGATTTCAATGAAGCGCAACACTATGCAGCCCTCATCATCGGACACCCGTTCGGGGCTGTGAAAGAACAGTGTAGCGGACTCTATGCACAGGAAATGGCACGGCGAGGCTACGTGACTCTGGCTTTGATGCTTCCTATCAAGGCGAAAGTGGAGGAGAACCGCGTCACACGGTATCGCCCGACGCATTGGTGGAAGACTTCAGTGCTTCTGTAGACTGGCTCGGACTACAACCGTTTATTGACCGCAACCGTATCGGTGTGATTGGCATCTGCGGAAGCGGCGGGTTCTCTGTCTGTGCGGCTTCTCTCGACCCCGCATCAAGGCATTGGCAACCGTGAGCATGTATGATATGGGGCGCCACCCGTAACGGTTTGGGGATTCGATGACGGATGAACAAAGACGCAAACTGTTGGATGAAGTTGCCGAACAACGTTGGAAGGAAGCAGAAACGGGAGAAGCACGTATCCGCTTTGGCACACCGGAGAAACTGCTGGAAATGCCAATGCCGTGCAGAAGGAGTTTTCGATTACTATCGCAACCCCTTGCGTGGCTATCATCCGCGCTATCAAGGTATACGCTTTACCAGTCAGGCGGCATTGATGAACTTCTATCCGTTTGCCATGATTAAAGAGATTTCACCACGCCCCGTGCTATTCATTGCAGGCGAGCATGCACATTCGCGCTATTTCAGTGAGGATGCCTATCAAGAAGCCAGCGAACCGAAAGAACTGTATATCGTTCCCGGAGCCAATCATGTAGACTTGTATGACCGGATGGATAAGATACCGTTCGAAAAATTTCGGAATTCTTCTGGTATGCTTTGCGGTAATTCAGATGAAAATGGTAATGCTATCCGTGATTATGATACAGCAAAGCGAATACGCAGGAGGGTAACTTTGCAACAGAAACAATTTAAAGATTATAGTATTTGCAACCAGTTATTACTCAATATTTTGTGAGTTATAAGTCAGAAATATGGGCATAACCTTTAGGGTACATTCTAAAAGGTGAAGATTTAACCTTTTATTATTTCTTAACACTCAAAGAGCGGTGGTAGAGGGTATTTTCCCTCTTTTCGGTACTTTATTGATGGTTCGATGTTCCCATCTTTCCACATTGCTTGGCTCGTTCGCACAAGCCACTACAAAGGTACTACAATTTCCAATAAAGGCAAGAGGACAGCAATTCAAATCTATTATTTTGAGGGAGTGAAATCTGCCGCTTGCCAAATTTCTCTCTGTCGAAAATAATAGTCCTCTGAAAAGAATGAAACAGCATTGATAAAATTGCCTTATTAAGGGGGCTATGCTGTTTTATGCTATTATTTCGTCAGTCGTTTATCTCCGTTGCCGGATGCAGTTTCAGCCAAGCCGATGAATAAGAAAGGTTTTGAGCTGTTTACTCTCAACGGAGGACGAAACTGCTCCAAATGGTTTACCGCTTGAACTTTCGTTTTCTAAAAGAGGTTTGGCAACCTTTGCATCCGACAAAAGGAGATAAATGACCAGATATATAACAGTAGTATTACATTAAGGTAAAGAACAACCATGGTATAGTATTATTGCAATTTAACTATTTAAAGTTTGTTTATAATCAAATCATTTAAAGATTTTGTCCTTCTATGATTTTTGTATTTGATAAATGTCGTAATTAAATAAAAAATATCACGCATAATGACTTTTTCTAAATTTCTTCAAATGACAAATTATTGTTACCTTTGTAATGTAATGTAGTTAATGGTTGCGCTTATAAAGTCCTTGGAAAGGATTTATGTATAAAAGAGGTAGATGTTTACTCTGTTCTTGTTTGGATTATCAGCATCACTGATATGAAATAACAAAAAATATACAATGGCTAAGCGGACGGACAGGCAGGAAATAGTACAGATTCCCAATCCCTCTTTATAATACATTGCGTATAAGATTTATTAACTGTCTGGTCTGGGGAATCTACAGAGATTTAACGAATCAAGATGGGAAGAGTCAGTCTTTGTCTTGTCATAATGTTCTTCATCTGTAGTGCTCAAAAAATTGATGCACAAGTACAGAATATCAGAGAGAAACAAGATACCATTTCGGCGACTAAATCATTAGAGCATATCAGGCCCGAGAATATCAAGAAGGGACCATTGAATAATGCTTTGGATGTATTGAGTGGTCAGTCTGCCGGTGTGAACGTCACCACTAATGGGACTGACAGGCTCGCTATGCTGAATAGTATCCGTGTGCGTGGTACCACATCCATTATGGGTGGCAATGACCCGTTAGTAATTATTGACGGAGTGACATCTGACATCGCTACGCTATCTACCATATATCCCGCAGACATCGAGAGTTTCACTATTTTGAAGAATGCTACCGAAACGGCAATGTACGGTTCCCGTGGTGCTTCAGGTGTAATTGAGATTAAGACCAAGAAAGGAACGGGGCGAGGTTTCGAAATATCATATGATGGCAACTACGGATTCGAGTCAATGTATAAACATCTGCAAATGCTCAACGGCCCGGAGTATATAGCTACAGCAGAGGCACTTGGATTAGATTACAATAATGGTGGCTACAACACCAATTTTCACGATGTAATTACTCGTACGGGCTTGATACATCAGCATCACTTGGCTTTTAGCGGTGGTTCGGAAAACTCAAACTATCGAGCATCGTTCGGTTTTATGGATCATAATACAATTGTCAAAGTTAACGATTACCGAAATTTAGTGGTAAAACTTGATGCTACACAAAAGGCTTTCGATGGTCGCTTAGTTGGCGATTTTGGTGTATATGGCTACTCGTCAAAGATACACGACATTTTCGATACACGAATACTGTTTTACTCGGCAGCTGCACAGAATCCTACATATCCAGCAGGAACTGATGTTAATGGCAACTGGGTGAAGAACTCGGCTGCATCACACATCAACCACCCCGGAGCACTCCTCTATGAGAAAAATGACTCCGAAGAACGGAATTTCAATACACATTTGGGGCTGAAATTTAATATCCTTGACAATTTGATATTGTCGGCTTTCGGCTCTTATTCATATTCATCTACGGGAAATGCTCAATTTTGTCCTACATGGGTGTGGGCGCAAGGCAATGTTTATCGTGGAGAGTTCAAGGGTGAAGACTACTTTACAAATGTGTCCCTCTCATATAACAATGCTTGGGGAGACTCACACCTTGATGCTGTTGTTGGCGCAGAATATCTTAAACAGGTAAGGACTGGTTTATGGGTGCAGGCAAAAGGAATAACAACAAATGATTTCTCCTATAATAACATCGGAGCAACATCATCGCGTCCTTTCGGTGGTACGAGCAGTAGCTATGAAGACCCGTCACTTGCTTCAATAATGGGTAGTGTCACATATAGTTACAAGGATAGATATTCTATTGCGGCAGCACTCCGTGGAGATGGCTCTTCAATGGTAAGCGATAACAATACTTTCGGATTCTTCCCATCAGTATCACTGGGTTGGGATGTAAAAAAAGAAGGCTTCCTCTCTGATACTGACTTTATAACAATGTTGAAACTAAGAACCGGATATGGTCGGTCAGGAAATCTTGGAGGTATAACATCCTATACAACACTTAATACCGTAAAGGAGAATGGTATCGTATCCATCAACGGTGCACCTACCGTAACAATGGGAAGTATACGCAACACGAATCCGGACCTTAAGTGGGAGACTCGTTCAACATTTAATATCGGTTTTGACTTAGGTATATGGGATAATCGGTTGATGCTTACCTCGGAATTATATTACTCAAAGACAACGGATATGCTCTATGAGTATGATGTTCCCGTTCCGACCTTTGCGTTCGATAAACTGATGGCAAATATCGGCTCGATGTCTAACCAGGGTGTCGAACTAGGAATCTCGGTAGTTCCCATTCAACGAAAGGATATGGAGATGAATATCAACTTCAATATGTCCTACCAGAAGAATAAGTTACTTTCGCTTAGTGGAGAGTATAATGGTATGCATATGACAGCTTCAGATATTACTCCGATTGGCTCGCTTTATGGTGCAGGTCAGAACGGTGGAGACAATAATGTAGTATATCAGATTGTAGGTCAGCCATTGGGGGTATTCTATCTACCTCACTGCAAAGGGCTTAAAGAAAATGAACTTGGTGGCTACAGTTACGATATTGAAGATTTGAATGATGATGGCGAGATTGATTTTAGCGATGGCGGAGACAGGTATATAGCAGGTCAGGCAACCCCCAAGGTAACTATTGGATCAAACATCAGTTTCCGTTACAAGTCCTTTGATATTGCCATGCAGATAAATGGTGCTTTCGGTCATAAGATATTCAATGGCACGGGCTTGGCTTATACCAATATGTCTATATTCCCTGACTACAATGTATTGAAGGGTGCTCCTGAAAAAAATATTATTGATCAGAATGTTTCAGACTATTGGTTGGAAAAAGGTGACTATGTAAATATTGAACATATTACCATAGGCTACAATATTCCAATGAAATCCAAGGCTGTGAAGTCATTGCGTCTTTCGGCAGGCATTAGCAACCTTGCAACAATCACAGGCTATAGCGGTCTTACTCCAATGATAAACAGTTATGTAGTAAGCAACACTTTGGGCATTGACGACAAACGCACCTATCCTTTATATCGTACCTATTCGTTAGGTCTTAGTATTCAATTCTAACCGCTTACAGTTATGAAAAGATATATAAACATATTGATGGTTGCTTTGGCAACGATGATGACCTCTTGTCTTACTGAAGACCCTAGAGATCAACTTTATGAAGAAGACATTTACAACAATGCCAACAACATATATATTAATGCAGTGGCTGTGCTCTACAATTACATTGGTGGCAGTGCAGACAGTGAGGGTTTACAGGGGACCTGTCGTGGGATTTATGACTATAACACACTTACTACAGACGAAGCCATGATACCTATTCGTGGTGGCGACTGGTACGATGGAGGTTTGTGGACGAATATGTATCAGCATAAGTGGAGTCCTAATGATTTACCACTCTACAATACTTGGAAATACCTCTACAAGGTTGTTGTGTTATCGAACAAATCTCTGCATATCATCGATAAGTATAGCCATAACCTATCTGAGGAGCAGAGAGTGGCCTACGAAGCTGAGGTGCGAGCTCTGAGAGCACTTTTCTACTACTACATTATGGATATGTATGGCAGAGTGCCCATCGTAACATCCTATGAACAACCGCAGGATGAAGTTGTGCAGAGCGAGCGTAGCGAGGTTTTCCGTTTTATCGTGAATGAGTTGCAGGAGGTTGCCGAGTTGTTGCCAAATGAGCGTAGTAATAAGATGGGTAACTACTATGGTCGTATAACAACACCTGTAGCTAATTTCCTTTTGGCTAAGTTGGCTCTTAATGCCGAGATATATTGTGATGATAATTGGACTGATGGCGTTCCACGGAACGGTAAAGAGATATTTTTCACCGTCGATGGTGAGAAACTCAACGCTTGGCAGACCTGTATCAAATATTGCAATAAACTTGCCGAGGTAGGTTATCGGTTGGAGGACGATTATAGCTATAATTTCTCTGTGCATAACGAGAACTCCAACGAAAACATATTCACCATTCCGTTGGATAAGAACCTCTATGCTGCGCAGTTCTGGTATCTCTTCCGATCACGACACTACAACCATGGCGGTGCGTTGGGTGGCTCATCGGAAAATGGTACCAGTGCCAATATCTCAACAGTCTTAGCCAACGGATACGGCACAGATGATGTAGATGCTCGCTTTGAAAAGAACTTCTATGCCGGCATCGTAGAGGTTGATGGAAAGCCTGTAATGATGGACAATGGACAGCAGTTGGAGTATTTCCCATTGGAGCTAAAGTTGAATCTTACGGGAAGCTCCTATGTCAAGACAGCTGGTGCTCGTATGGCAAAATATGAGGTTGATAGGACCTCACATTCCGACGGTAGACAACCGGATAACGACATCGTGCTATTCCGCTATGCCGATGCTCTCCTGATGAAGTCCGAGGCAAAGGTACGTAATGGTGAGGATGGCTCGTTGGAGTTGAACGAAGTCCGAGGTCGTGTTGGTATGCCATATCGAGAAGCTACGCTTGAGAACATATTGAAAGAGCGTTTGTTGGAGTTAGTATGGGAAGGCTGGCGACGACAAGATATGGTGCGTTTTGGAGTTTATCACAAATCATACGATCAGCGAGTCCAACTGGCTGATGAGAAAAATGGGTATACCACAGTTTTTCCTATTCCACAAAAAAGTATAGACTTGAACCCAAAATTGAAACAAAATGTTGGATATAAATAACTTTAGCCTATGAGTATTCAATTTGACATTGCAAAACAGATTATAGCTGAAACATGCCCTAATCGCAAACTTAAGTTGGAGAATATTCGCCTTTTTGCAGATATTATTCAGCCTAAGAAATATCAAAAAGGTGATATAATTCTAAATGAAGGTGATATCTGTAATTGCCTATTTTATATAGAAAAGGGATTTATTAGACAGCACTACCTAAAGCATGATAAGGATGTGATAGAACATTTAGCATGTGAAAAAGATGTTGTCTGGTGTATTGACAGCTATTTTAACCGAGAGCCAACACATCTTATGATGGATGCTGTAGAAAACAGTGTTTTATGGGAAATTCCGCGTGATATAATGGAAGAATATGGAAAATAAGAAGGAAGAGCCAACTTTGAACAAGGTAACGTTCGTAAACGGTGTGCAGATTAAAAACAAAAGTGGAAAGCACTGATGTGGGATAATTTTATCTATTATGGTAAGATTAATCAAAACAGAGACAGTCATAAGTGTACTGATGGGGCATTTTATAAAGAAATTATTGTTTATCTTGCTGTTTGTCGGGGTACTGATTGCTCCGGCAAACGCACAAAACGAAAAGAATATGTATTCGTACAAGAAAATTGGCAACAAGTATATTGTCAGCATTAACAATCATACTGAAATTGTGAAAGCCCTGAATGCTTTCTGCAAGGAGAAAGGAATTCTGTCGGGTTCTATCAACGGGATTGGTGCTATCGGAGAGCTGACCCTCCGTTTCTTCAATCCCAAGACAAAAGCATATGATGATAAGACATTCCGGGAGCAAATGGAAATATCCAACCTTACAGGGAATATATCATCTATGAATGAGCAGGTATATCTTCATTTGCATATAACCGTCGGCAGGAGCGACTATTCCGCTTTAGCCGGACATCTACTTTCCGCAATACAGAATGGTGCAGGGGAGTTCGTGGTGGAAGATTATAGCGAGCGGATAAGTCGCACATATAATCCGGATTTAGGACTGAATATATACGATTTTGAAAGATAGTTGCCTATAAATATCGCTTGGAATACAGGATAATACATCATTCAGCTTAGATGATATATATCAAAAAAAGTTTATCAATTCTGTCACGTTAACTTTGCAACAGAAATAATTTAAAGACTATCAAATATGGATAAAGACAAGGATATGAGCCGCCGGAGATTCCTTAAAATGGCGGCATTGACAGGAGCTGCCATGTGTGTCGGGCCTACCTTGAACAAGGTAACGGCAGCAGAACGGGTATGGATGGGGAAACAACAAGTTGCAAACAACATCCCTGCAGGCATGGCGGCGGTGCGCACTCGGCGAACATTGGGACACGGAAATACGGCATTCACTGTTTCTGCAATGGGATATGGCTGTATGGGCTTGAACCATAACCGCAGCCAGTACCCGAGCAGGGAAAAAGAAATCGCCCTGGTGCATGAAGCTGTTGAACGTGGGGTGACCCTTTTCGATACAGCCGAAAGCTACGGCTACCACATCAATGAAAAATTGGTCGGCGAAGCCTTGAAAGGATATACCGACCGGGTATTTGTGTCATCGAAGTTCGGACATAAGTTTGTAAACGGTGTGCAGATTAAAACCGAAGAGGACAGCACTCCGGCCAACATCCGCCGGGTTTGTGAAAACTCGTTGCGCAATCTCGGAGTTGAAACATTGGGCATGTTCTACCAGCACCGCATAGACCCGAACACACCGATTGAAGCGGTGGCTGAAACATGCAGCAAACTCATCAAGGAAGGTAAAATCCTGCATTGGGGCATGTGTGAAGTAAACGTTGATACCATCCGCCGTGCGCACAAGATATGTCCGGTTACGGCAATCCAAAGCGAATATCACTTGATGCACCGCATGGTAGAGACGAACGGAGTGTTGGAGCTGTGCGAGGATTTGGGCATCGGTTTCGTTCCATACAGTCCGCTGAACCGTGGTTTTTTGGGCGGTATGATCAATGAATATACCAAGTTTGATGTTACCAACGACAACCGGCAGACCTTGCCACGCTTCCAGCCCGAAGCCATACGCGCCAACTATCGTATTGTGGAAGTTCTTAACGCTTTCGGCCGTACAAGAGGCATTACCCCGGCACAGATAGCTTTGGCCTGGCTGATGAACAAGAAGCCTTTTATCGTGCCTATTCCGGGCACCACCAAACTCTCTCATCTGGAAGAGAACCTTCGTGCCTGCGACATCCGTTTCACGGCAGAAGAGATAGAAGAACTGGAAACAGCCGTAGCTGCCATTCCTGTGGTGGGTAGCCGCTACGATGCCTTGCAGGAGTCTAAAATCCCAAAATAATCCGTGTATGAAGAAACAGATATTTTACATGACGTTCATCGCTTTACTGTCGGGCTGTAATTGTTACAAAGGGAATATTCTGCAAATAGAGGAACAAGGCAGTTTTGCCGTAGGTGGCACCGTACTGACCGATTCATTGGGACACAAATACCACGGCGACCATGCTTATGTATTTTATCAGAAACCGGTTGATGCACGGAAATATCCGCTTGTTTTTGCACATGGTGTCGGCCAGTTTTCCAAAACATGGGAGACCACTCCTGACGGACGCGAAGGGTTTCAGAATATATTTCTTCGCAAAGGTTTCTCCACCTATCTTGTCGACCAGCCTCGCCGGGGAAATGCCGGACGGAGTACGGAAGCTGTCACACTGGAACCGGTATTCGATGAAGAAGAATGGTTCAACCGTTTCCGTGTGGGAATCTATCCTGATTATTTCGAGGGTGTACAGTTCAGTCGCGACCGGGAAGCCTTAAACCAGTACTTCCGGCAGATGACGCCGACCATCGGACCTTTGGACTTCGATGTCTATTCCGATGCCTATGCTGCTCTTTTTGACAAAATCGGTCCGGCCATATTTGTCACTCATTCACAAGGCGGTCCGGTGGGTTGGTTTACTTTGCTCAAAACGAAGAACATCAAAGCCATTGTAGCATACGAACCCGGTGGAAGTGTACCCTTCCCAACCGGTCAAGTTCCCGAAGAAGGCAAAGTCTTGACACGGTCTAAAAAAACAGAAGGAATAGAAGTCCCTATGGCAGTTTTCAAGAGATACATGGAAATTCCCATCATCATTTACTATGGGGATAACCTGCCCGAAACAGACGAACATCCGGAACTTTACGAATGGACACGCCGTCTGCATCTCATGCGCAAGTGGGCCGAAATGCTCAATAAGCTGGGCGGTGACGTGACGGTCATTCATCTGCCCGATGTCGGTCTGCATGGGAATACGCACTTCCCGATGTCGGATTTGAACAATGTGGAAGTAGCTGACCTGCTGTCGAAGTGGCTGTATGAGAAACAGCTGGACAGATAGAAATTAACAGAGGATAACCCCAAAACCTAAATAAAAATAGTTATGAAACTGAAGTGCTTATTGGCAATGCTGCTCTTAACCTTCCTTTCGTGCAGCAACACTCCGGCTGTTGAAGATAAGATAGATTCGTTGCCTCACTCAGAGCCGGGGAAAACATTGATAGTCTATTTCTCATGGAGCGGACATACGCAAACTGTAGCCAACATTATCCATGAACTTATTGGATGCGACATGGTGGAGATTGAACCGGAAGAACCCTATTCTGATGAATATAATGAAGTGGTTGACCGTTTCAAAAATGAAAGAGACAATCATATTCTTCCAGCTCTGCGTACAAAAGTAGAGAATATGGATGATTATGATACATTGATTATCGGTAGTCCTATTTGGGGTGGTCTTCTGTCTTCTCCTGTAAAAAGTTTCCTGTCCGGTTATGATTTGTCCGGGAAAAAGATACTCCCATTCTGTACACATGGAGGAAGCGGAACAGCACAAAGTGTGGATAATATCCGCAAACTATGTCCCCATGCTGAAATATTGCTGTTTATGGCAGTCAAACTGCAAACTCTCGGAATGAAGTGAAAAAATGGCTGTCAGAAGCCGGATTTTCTGTCGAATTAAATTACGCCCGTTTAATAGTTTTAATACTGAAATGAAATATCCTTTGTTATCCGCACTCTTTCATCCCCTTTTTCAGAGATTTGCAGATAGACCAGTAGTTGAGATTAGGGAATATGAGATTGTCTTCCTGACAGGGTCGGTAACGCTCGATAATCTGCAAAGGAGTATCCAACAGTTTCACTTGGAACGGCACTTTTGTCTTGTACCGTTTGGACAATATCCACTTCTCACCATTCACTTCTACGATGTTGCTATTGGTTAGTTCCTTGATGTCCACGAAAGAGAGGGCAGTGAAGCTGGCGAAAACAAAATGTCACGAATATAGAACAGTTGGACATCCCCAACTCGTGCGTCATCAACGTTTTCAGTTCATCTTCCGTCAGGAACTCACGTTCCGTCACATTAGGGCTGATGTGGAATTGGGCAAACGTTTTTTCGGTATTAGTCCGTTAAAGTGCACACACATGACAACGCCTTTCAGCCACATGCATTTTTCCCATATCGTCCCGTTGTGAAGTCCCGCTTTCGTTGATAGGTAGGCTGCAAACCCCTTGATGAAGTCGGGCTTAATCTCCAGCATGAACATATCCGTCCGTCTGTAAAAGACTTGATGAACGCTGCCACATGGTTTCTTGCCACCACCCGTGAACGGTGGTTGCCATTACCCTGTCTTTTCCGACACGCTTCTTGAATACTTCGTTCTCACGTCCGGACGCTTTGAGCAGTGTCTCATACTCACTGCCGATACCCTGATAAGCATTGCTCACCATTTCAGCCGTCACGAACGCTTCACGGTCGAATATACGCAGGTAGTGCTTGATGATTTGAGCCTTGATGTTGTCAAGGGCAAGGTTGATATCACGTACTTCCGCACTCTTGCCTTTCGCCCTGTTCCCTTTCACGTCCCAAAGCGTTTTCGGGATACTCTACTTATAGCTGAACTGCGTCACAATCCCGTTAATCGTTACCCGTCCTATGATGCGGACAATATCGTTTTCTCCTTGTTGCCGTTCACGTAGAACAGCACTTTGAATGTACTTCTTGCCATACTCGTTTTTAAGTTTAAAATTAAGTATCAATGAGTTATGCCTTGTAAACCAACCGAAGCCATACGGAGAAAAATTCAGCACGGAGTATCAAAACCACCTTCACGGGTAATGATTTAGCAACCTTTCTACTTCATAAATTTACTTTTTTGCGTTACCTCGTTTTATGCCTTTGTCCTCATTTGTCCTCACAAACGCTTTATTCATAGCCGTTTTAAAACATTTCCGCCTTTCTATTCCTCTTTCCACAGATTTTAGTAAATTTATATCCGTCTAATTTTTAAGGTCCTATGTTCAGACTCAATCTAACCAAACATTGCATAAAGTGGTACTGTTTCATCCAAATGCAACTGATGGACACGTTCGTACATTATTTTGTGCTTGTATCGTTATATCTATTGCAGCTATTATCTGTAGTTCATTTGTATCCATGGCCCATTACAGACAGGCGTTATTCAGTATGACTTATTTTTCCTCCTGGTGTTTTTGTGGAGTATGCATTGCGCATTTGCGGCACCGGTCAAATATCCGGATAGAGACATAAACCGTACACGATGGAAATATATTTTTCATTCTATGGTTTGTGGACTCCGTGACCATTCTCCCTTATATGTTAACCTATATGTATTGGGATACGAATATTGTCCATGTCATTATCCTCCTTTACATTTTATTATTGTCAAATAGATAAGATACTTACGGAAGAGTGGGTTATGACCTATATACCTGCGGTATCATGGTCTGTTTTTCTGCTATTCTGCTATACTATATAGAGCTTAATGTACAGCTTGAGGATTTCAAAACATTCGTGACGGGCTTTGGTGGGCAGTAATTCTAAGACTTTAAATAAAGAAAAATTAAGCCACCCCTTAAAAAGAGATATTTCCTTTCAAAGAATTCATTTCTTTTATTACATTTGTATTAGTCTTTTGAAAATAGAAGATTTATAGTAAAGCGTTAAGGCATTATCCAAGTTCAGGAAATCCCCAATTTCGAAACAACAATTGATAATACATTGGACGCTCCACGTTCTATCTATATGGATTTTGTTATATATAGGCGTGGGGCTTTGTGTATTATATGTTGTTGAGTATGGGGATACTTGAACGGTAATACCAAAGTTCCCACGCTTAACTTTATATAAACACAACTCCAGGGAACAGGGTTGGCTTATAATAAACATTATGAAAGCAACTTGTTTTAAAAGCGAGACAACTGTCTCCAACGACTTTCCCCTGTTTGTTACTGTCTTTTGTGGAATATTCTATCCTTTCATTTCCATTCCTGTCTCTTTCGGAACATACCGTTCATTATCATACAAATTACATGCCAAAGCACTTTTCTGCCTTCTCCTGCTATGGTACTAGATAATAGTAACTCCCCTATCACATAGAGGAAGAACTTTGGTTACAGATACTTTCTCTGTCAAGAGAGTTGCAGGAGTGTAAAGCTAGTCTGCACCATAATACTTTGGACTGTATTTCCGATAAGATTGAAGGAATAGAAAGAGAACTGGATGTCTTATTGATATTCTGCAAGGGAGGCAAGACAAAAAGACATCATAGTGCTATTTTTATGACAATTTGTCTACGCCGATAAGTTATCCTATTATTTAAGCCTCGTTTAAGAATTCCGTTTTATGGGTTACCCACAATCGAATGGAATTTTTATATACTGAGAATAACACATGATATTAGTAATGGATTTTCAATATTCAGAGTGATAATGGATAAACGAATAGAAAACGCCATGAATGAGTTGATCAATACAGAAATATGGTCAACCGGTTTATACCTGTCATTGCAGGTTTATTTTGAAGATGAACGGCTTCCAATACTTAGCTCCTGGCTGAACTCCCAAGCACAGGACAATATGAACAAGGTTTATCAGATGATGAATCGGATATGCCATGATGGAGGATGTGTTGTAATCAATGAAATGAAACGGGATACACATGAATGGACAACGCCATTGAATGCCTTGAATGAATTGCTTGAACATGAGCAGTACATATCACGTCAGGTAAACACATTTCTCATATTATGCTGGAATGTAAGCATGTCCTTCCATTCTTTCATCAGCGGGCTGTATGCAGACCGTATATATGTAAGTACGGCATTTATGGAATTGTTACGTATCCTCGCCAAGGAAAACGAACGGAAACTACCTTATTTTGACGGTATGGATTTAAGATTGATGTTATGCAAAATTTAATATTGCAGAATGCTATCTGGTATGTTTTTGCGATATAATAATCGATAATAAACTATATGTCATCATGGATATATTTGTATATTTAACATTGTGTTTCACTTCGCTATTCACCTTGATGGACCCTCTTGGAGTGATGCCGGTATTCCTGCAAATGACTGATGGAATGGATACGAAAGAACGCAGATATATCGCCTTGAAAGCATGTACCATTGCATTTATCATATTAGTCCTTTTACATTATCGGGCAGGTTTCTGTTTCATTTTTCGGCATCTCAACAAACGGATTCCGGATTGTGGGAGGTATCATCATCTTTAAAATCGGATATGATATGTTGCAGGCACATTTTACCCATGTGAAACTGAATGAAACTGAACGAAAAGAATATTCCAAAGATATAACCATCACACCTCTTGCCATTCCGATGTTATGCGGTCCGGGAGCGATTTCCAGTGGAATAACATTGATGGAAGATGCTTCGGAATATACTTTCAAAATAGTATTGCTTGGCGTAATCGCTTTGGTCTGCATTCTTTCCTTCTTTATTCTGTGCGCGTCCACCCAGCTTTTAAAAATCTTGGGAGAGACGGGAAACAATGTGATGATGAGACTGATGGGACTTATTCTAATGGTGATCGCCGTGGAATGTTTTATCAGCGGGATACGTCCGGTATTAATTGAAATCTTGAAACAAGCCCATGCTTGTTCTTAAAGAAGAGAGATAATTTGGATTTATTATTAACATTAAAAGTTTGATTCATCATGACTGAAAAATTGCAAAATGCTCTGAATGAGCAAATCACAGCAGAATTATGGTCTGCCAACCTGTATTTATCAATGTCTTTTATCTGGAAAGAGGGCTTTTCCGGAATGGCTCGCTGGATGCAGAAACAGTCTGCAGAAGAGACCGGGCATGCATATGCCATTGCCGGGTACATGATTAAGCGTGAGGCAACCCGAAAGTAGACAAGGTCGATGTGGTTCCACAAGGTTGGGGTAACCCTGTTGAAGTATTCGAGCATGCTTTGGAGCATGAAAAACATGTTTCCAAACTGATTGATGAGTTGGTACAGGTAGCATCCGAAGAGAAAGACAATGCCACTCAGGACTTCTTGTGGCAATTTGTTCGTGAGCAAGTAGAAGATGAAGCGAATGTACTCAATATTGTTAGTCATCTGAGGAAAGCCGGAGACTGTGCTATCCTTTTATGGATGCAAAACTGGGTGAACGGGAGTCATAAACCAGAATAATCAATAAAAATAAATAAAATGAAAATAGTAGATTTATTGGGAGGAAAGGCTGAGTACTACCTGAACCATACATGTAAGACGATAGACAAACAACTTATCCATATTCCGGGACCGGATATGATAGATAAGGTATGGATGAATTCCGACAGGAATATCCGTACATTGGAAAGTTTGCAGGCTTTATACGGACATGGACGTCTGGCCAATACGGGCTATGTATCCATTCTGCCTGTAGACCAGGGCATAGAACATTCTGCAGGAGCGTCTTTCGCCCCCAATCCGCTTTATTTCGATCCCGAAAACATCATAAAGCTGGCCATTGAAGGAGGGTGTAATGCCGTGGCATCCACATTCGGTGTGTTGGGCGCCGTGGCACGCAAATATGCACACAAGATACCTTTTATCGTCAAGCTGAACCATAATGAGTTGCTGACTTATCCGAACAGCTACGACCAGGTAATGTTCGGTACGGTGAAAGAGGCATGGAACATGGGAGCCGTAGCTGTCGGTGCTACCATTTATTTCGGTTCGGAACAAAGCCGCCGCCAGATAGTGGAAGTGTCACAGGCTTTTGAATATGCCCACGAACTGGGAATGGCTACTATTCTGTGGTGCTATTTGAGAAACAGCAGCTTCAAAAAGGATGGTACCGACTATCATGCCGCTGCCGACTTGACAGGACAAGCCAACCATATCGGGGTTACCATTAAAGCCGATATCGTGAAGCAGAAGCTCCCATCCAATAACGGCGGTTTCAAGGCTATCGGATTCGGAAAGACAAACGAGTGTATGTATTCGGAACTGACCACTGACCATCCGATAGACCTTTGCCGTTATCAGGTGGCGAATGGCTATATGGGACGTGTCGGATTGATTAACTCGGGCGGTGAATCCCATGGGGAATCCGACCTGCATGATGCTGTCGTAACGGCAGTAGTAAATAAGCGTGCAGGTGGTATGGGGCTGATCAGCGGTCGTAAGGCTTTCCAGAAACCGATGAAAGACGGAATTCAACTTCTGAACACCATTCAGGACGTATATCTGGATTCTTCAATAACCATTGCATAAAGAAGAAGTATCCATGAAAAGAATAGTGTTATTACGTCATGGCGAAAGTCTATGGAACAAAGAAAACCGTTTTACTGGATGGACGGACGTGGATTTAAGCGAGAAAGGAGTTGAAGAAGCCTGCAAGGCAGGCGATGCATTACGGGAGGCTGGATTTTCTTTTGAGGCAGCTTACACTTCTTACTTGAAACGTGCCGTAAAAACGTTGAACTGTGTCTTGGACCGGCTGGATAAAGACTGGATTCCGGTTGAAAAGACCTGGCGGCTGAACGAGAAGCATTACGGCATGCTTCAGGGACTGAATAAGAGTGAAACAGCGGTCCAATATGGTGAAGAACAAGTACACATCTGGCGAAGAAGCTATGACGTGGCTCCCGCTCCGGTAGGCAAAGATGATCCCCGTAATCCGGGCATGGATATCCGCTATGCCGGTGTACCAGATAGCGAACTTCCCCGTACGGAATCCCTGAAAGATACTATTGGGCGTGTCATGCCTTACTGGAAATGCATCATCTTTCCCGCATTGATGTATAAGGACAGCCTGCTGGTAGTCGCCCATGGTAACAGCCTGCGCGGAATCATCAAGCATCTCAAAGGAATTTCCGATACGGATATTTCCAACCTGAACCTGCCTACGGCAGTTCCTTATGTCTTTGAATTTGACGACAGGCTGGTTCTTGTCAAGGACTACTACCTTGGAAACCCGGAAGAGATACGGAAACGGGCAGAAGCTGTGGCCAAACAAGGGATGGCTAAAAAATAAAAATCTGTCTATCAAGCAGATGCTTTTTTTTAAGTTTTAATTATTAACTTTTAAAGAGGAGGTAAAAATGGTACCTGTAAAAACAAACCAGAATTGGTTACCGAGTATTTTTAACGATTTCTTTGACAATGAATGGATGGCAAGAGCAAACGCTACGGCTCCAGCCATCAATGTGATTGAGAATGAAAAGGACTACAAGGTAGAACTGGCAGCTCCGGGAATGACCAAGAATGATTTTAAGGTAAGTGTGGATGAAAGCAACAATCTGGTAATCTGCATGGAAAAAAAGGACGAGAAAAAGGAGGAGAAGAAAGACGGAAAATACTTGCGCCGTGAATTCTCCTATTCCCGATTCCAGCAGAGTATCCTGCTGCCGGATAATGTGGAAAAAGATAAAATTTCGGCCAAAGTGGAACACGGGGTCCTGTTTATCGATATTCCCAAAGTCGTAGATAAGAAGGTTCAGGAAACCACCAAAACTATTGATGTCAAATAAGATATCTTGATGAGACTCTACAGAAGGCATTTCTTATTATCAGGGAATGCCTTCACCCGGATATTTGAATTCCAAAATAAATATAATGAGAGGATTTGATTTCGATAAAGCGCTGGTAGCCCTTCAGAATGAACTGCATTGTTTTGCATATAAACTGACTGCTGACAAGGATGAAGCAGAAAACTTGTTGCAGGAAACAATGTTGAGGACGTTGGATAATAAGGATAAGTTTGATTCCGGTACGAATTTTAAAGGCTGGATGTATACCATCATGCGCAATGCATTTATCAATAATTGCCGGACAAAGAAAATACGAGGGAATTTATATGTATTATCAGAACCTGAATATCATTTCCTGTTAAGGGACGACTCTTTCATTTTCGTGGATAACGGGCATGATGCAAAAGAGATAAGGGAAGCCCTTAAAACATTGCCTAAAGCACATTATGTCGTTTTTATGTTGTACCGGAGTCAAATATCGGGAAATAGCCGCAAAGATAGGAGTGTCACTGAGTACGATAAAAAGCCGTATCTTTTATAGCAGAAAAAGGCTAAAACAGTTGCTTTCTAATTTTGCCTGATTAATTAAAATATAAAAAACAAATTATGGATAACAAGTATATTGGAATTCTGACTTCCGGAGGGGATGCTTCAGGAATGAACGCGGCTATCCGTGCCGTGACCCGCGCCGCCATTTTTAACGGATTTAAAGTGAAAGGAATTTATAGAGGTTACGAGGGGCTGATTGCCGGTGAAGTGAAAGAACTCACGACGGAAGATGTAAGTAGCATTATCCAGAGGGGAGGCACCATACTGAAAACAGCTCGCTCCGAGACTTTCACCACTCCCGAAGGACGCAAGAAAGCTTATAAGGTCATACAGAAAGAGAACATCAATGCTTTGATAATTATCGGTGGAGACGGTTCCCTGACGGGAGCCCGTATCTTTGCGGAGGAGTATGATGTGACGTGCATAGGATTGCCCGGCACCATTGACAATGACCTATATGGTACCGATTTTACCATAGGATATGATACGGCATTGAACACCATTGTGGAATGCGTGGATAAAATCAGGGACACGGCAACCTCCCATGACCGTATCTTCTTTGTCGAAGTGATGGGGCGTGATGCGGGCTTCCTGGCACAAAACAGCGCAATAGCTTCCGGTGCTGAAGCGGCCATCATCCCGGAGGACAGGACGGACGTGGACCAGTTGGAAACATTCATCGGGCGCGGATTCAGAAAGACGAAAAACAGCAGCATCGTAATTGTGACCGAAAGTCCTGAAAACAAGAATGGAGGTGCCATATATTACGCCGACCGGGTAAAGAAGGAATATCCCGGGTATGATGTCAGGGTTTCTATCCTGGGCCATCTGCAACGGGGTGGTGCTCCGAGTGCCAATGACCGTATACTGGCAAGCCGGCTGGGTGAAGCCGCAATCCAGGCCTTAATGGAAGGCCAGCGAAATGTTATGATAGGCATACGGAACAACGAGATTGTTTATGTTCCTTTTGTCCAGGCAATCAAAAAGGACAAGCCTATTGACAAAAGCCTGATCCGGGTCCTTAACGAATTATCGATCTAAAATAACCGTTAATATGTCAGAAGTTGCTCCTTTAATATCGGATCTTGCCATAATTCTGATTATTGCCGGTATTGTAACCGTCATTTTCAAGTGGCTGAAGCAACCGGTCATATTGGGCTACATTGTAGCCGGTATTATGGCGGGTCCTTCCGTTTCTCTGGTCCCGACTGTTTCCGATCCTGCCAATATCAAAATATGGGCGGACATCGGTGTCATTTTTCTGCTGTTCGCGATGGGACTGGACTTTTCGTTCAAGAAATTGATAAATGTGGGCATTACGGCTATCGTTGCCACTGTCACTATTGTATGTGGCATGATGTTCATAGGTTATACAGCGGGGAATGCAATGGGGTTCTCCCACATGAGCAGTATTTTTCTGGGTGGAATGTTGTCCATGTCGTCCACGGCCATCGTATTCAAGGCCTTCAATGACATGGGACTTCTCCAACAGAAATTCACTGGCATTGTCTTGGGGATTCTTGTTATCGAAGATCTGGTGGCTGTAGTGATGATGGTTGTTCTTTCCACGTTGGCGGTAGGCAAACATTTTGAAGGGAAGGAGATGCTGGAAAGTATATTGAAGCTGGCCGCTTTCCTGATTTTCTGGTCGGCATTGGGTATCTATCTGATACCTACCCTGCTGAAGAAGATACGCCGTTTCACCAGCAACGAGATTTTATTGATAACCTCTCTGGGACTTTGCCTGGGAATGGTGATGATTGCGACAAAAGCGGGATTTTCTGCCGCATTGGGAGCCTTTGTCATGGGGTCCCTGCTGGCAGAGACCGTTGAAGCGGAAAAAATCGTACATATCGTACAGCCGGTAAAAGACCTGTTCGCTTCCATATTTTTCGTGTCGGTAGGAATGATGATCGATCCTGCCATGATGTGGGAATATGCCGTCCCTATTCTCATCCTGACATTGCTGGTACTGTCCGGTCAGGTACTGTTCGGGAGCTTTGGTGTCTTGCTTTCCGGCCAGCCGTTGAAAATTGCCATACAGTCCGGCTTTTCACTGACACAGGTCGGTGAATTCGCATTCATCATCGCATCTTTAGGCGTCAGTCTGAATGTTACGGACAAGTATCTCTATCCGGTCATAGTGGCAGTATCTGTCATAACGACTTTTCTTACCCCCTATATGATACGGCTTTCGGAACCAGCATACCGGTTTATAGACATCCACATGCCTGAATCCCTGAAAGATTATCTCGTACACTATACGTCCGGGGCAATGACTGTAAAACACCAGGGTACTTGGCATAAACTGATCCGGTCTATGCTGGTGTCTGTCACACTCTATCTGGTCGTATGCGTTTTTTTCATCACTTTATATTTTTCCTATGTGCATCCTTTGATTAGGAAAAGTCTGCCGGGAATGGAAGGGAACTTGTTGGGCTTCATCATCATCTTTCTTGTCATATCCCCGTTTCTATGGGCCATCATCATGAAAAGGAACAATTCAACCGAGTTCCGTAAACTCTGGACGGACAACAAGTTCAACAGAGGGCCTTTGGTATCAATAGTACTTGTCAAAATACTGATCTGCACGATTATCATGATGAGTATCATTACCCATCTTTTCAATGTTGCCTTGGGAGCCGGGTTGGTAGTCTCTTCCATTATCATTGCCGTCATTTATTTTTCCAAGCGGATCAAGAAACGGTCGCTGACTATAGAGAGACAATTTATGGCAAACTTTCAGGGGACGGACGGGAATGGACTTTCTACAGAAAGTGATACAGGCTCCACCTTTGGCAGCAATATCCCGTTCAAGGAATTACATTTGGCGGATTTCACAGTATCCCCTGATTCCATATATGTGGGCAGAACATTAAAAGAAAGCAGCTTGCGCACCTTGTTTCAGATAAATGTGATTTCAATCACCCGTGGAGAAAAACGCCTAGATATACCACAAGGGGAAGAACATCTCTATCCATATGACAAGGTTACGGTCGTAGGTACGGACCGACAGTTGGAAAGCTTCCGGACATCCATGGAGCAAAAGAAGGTAGAAAGGAACGGGAACGGAACATCCTCGCAGGATGAGATGGAAATAGGGCAATTTCCTGTCGAAGGAGGTTCACCATTGATCGGAAAGACGATCCGGGAGGCAGACATATCGGATAGCATCATTATCGGAATAGAGAGGAGTACCGTGAATATTATGAATCCAGACCCTGATACAATTTTCAAGGAGAATGATACGGTATGGATTGTCGGTAAACGAAAAATAATAAAAGGACTGAATAAAGATTAGGACTTATTTAATTAAAATGTCATGGAATATTCAAGTTATAATGTAAATACCCCTCAGTGGAGGGAGATTACAGTAGGTTCACATCTTCCTGCAGAACTGCGAAAACTTGCAGAAATCGCACATAATCTCTGGTGGACATGGAATGATGACGCAAAGAAACTGTATTGTGATTTGGATTCGGAACTTTGGAAAGAGGTGGAACAGAATCCGGTATTGTTTCTGGAGCGGATAAATTATGAGAAGCTTGTAGCGCTGGCACATGATGAGAACTTTGTCTATAAAATGGATGCCGTCTATTCCGCCTTCAAAAAATACGTAGATGTGGAACCGGATCACCAGCGCCCGTCAATAGCTTATTTCAGCATGGAATACGGCTTGGATGAAGTCCTTAAGATATATTCCGGCGGTTTGGGAATGTTGGCGGGGGATTACCTGAAAGAGGCGTCGGACAGCAATGTGGACCTTTGTGCCATAGGACTTTTGTACCGTTACGGTTATTTTGACCAGTCGCTTTCCATGGACGGCCAGCAGACAGTCAATTATAAAGCGCAGAATTTCGGGCAGCTCCCGATTGAAAAGGTAATGCAACCGGATGGGAAACAACTGGTAATCCACGTCCCCTATGCCGACAGTTTTGTGGTACATGCCAATGTCTGGAAAGCCAGTGTGGGGCGTATTCCCCTTTATCTGCTGGATACGGACAATGAACTCAACAGCGAGTTTGACCGCCCTATCACTCACCATCTGTATGGAGGCGACTGGGAGAATCGGCTAAAACAGGAAATACTGCTTGGCATAGGCGGGATGATAACGCTGAGAGCTTTAGGTATAACGAAAGATGTATATCACTGTAATGAGGGGCATGCCGCACTGATCAATATCCAGCGGCTTTGTGATTACATAAATGGCGGCTTGAATTTCGGGCAGGCCATGGAGCTGGTACGTGCTTCCTCACTTTATACCGTACATACTCCCGTACCCGCTGGTCATGATTATTTTGACGAAGGGCTTTTCAATAAATATATGAAGGGATATCCTGGCAAGTTGGGTATAACCTGGGATAACCTGATGGATCTCGGGCGTCACAATCCGGGAGACAAGGAGGAACGTTTCTGCATGTCTGTCTTCGCCTGCAAGACCTGCCAGGAGGTAAACGGTGTCAGCAAGTTGCATAAATCGGTATCCCAGCAAATGTTTGCGCCGATCTGGAAGGGATACTTCCCGGAAGAGAACCATGTGGGTTATGTAACCAACGGGGTACATCTGCCTACCTGGTGTGCGGCAGAATGGAAAAAGCTTTTCAAGGACAATTTTGATGAGAATTTTTTCTGCGACCAGTCCAATCAGAAAATCTGGGAGGCCGTCTATGGCATCCCGGATGAAGAGATATGGAATACCCGGTTAAAACAGAAAGCAAAATTGCTGGACTATATCAAAAGCAAATGCAGCAAGGACTGGCTCAGGAGTCAGATTGATCCGGCATTGAGCGTTTCCATTTTTGAGAGATTCAATCCCGATGCTCTTCTAATAGGCTTCGGACGCCGTTTTGCTACATATAAGAGGGCTCATCTTCTGTTCACGGATATAGACCGACTTGCCAGGATTGTGAATAATCCGAAATATCCGGTACAGTTCATCTTTGCAGGCAAAGCCCATCCCAATGACGGTGCCGGGCAGGGGCTGATCAAGCAAATCGTGGAAATATCCCGGCGTCCGGAATTTTTAGGTAAAATCATATTCTTGGAGAATTACGACATGGACCTGGCACGCCATCTTATCTCGGGGGTGGATATTTGGATGAACACCCCTACGCGGTTGGCAGAAGCTTCGGGTACGTCGGGCGAGAAGGCATTGATGAACGGTGTGCTTAATTTCTCCGTGCTGGACGGTTGGTGGTATGAAGGATACCGTAAGGATGCTGGATGGGCACTGACTGATAAAAGGACTTATCAGAATGAACAGTACCAAAACCAGCTGGATGCCGAAGCCATCTATTATTTGTTGGAGCATGACATCCTGCCACTGTATTACGAGCATGGGGGGAAGAACTATTCGGAAGACTGGGTCAAGTATATCAAGAACTCAATCGCACAAATCGCTCCCCATTTTACCATGAAAAGACAGTTGGACGACTACTATGACAGGTTCTATAACAAACTGTCAGAGCATTTCCACATTCTGGCAGCCGACAACTTTGCGAAGGCGAAAATGATGGCTGACTGGAAAGCAAACGTCCGAAGCAGATGGGATGCCATAGAAATCAAATCCATAGAGGCAGGGAATGGGCTGAATGCCACGGTTGAAGCCGGAAAGGAATATGAGGTGACGGTTGTCGTTGATGAGAAAGGCCTGGATGACGCAATCGGAATAGAATCGGTCATTATCAGGCGTGAAGACGGTCAGGATCACATATATGAGGTTATTCCCCTTTTGCCGGTTTCCAAGAATGGGAATTTATATACCTTTAAGGCGACATCCGGCATTTTCAACGCTGGAAGCTTCAAGCAGGCCTTCCGTATGTATCCCAAGAATGCTTTGTTACCTCACCGACAAGATTTCTGTTATGTACGATGGTTTTAATGAACAGTAAAAGGATATGCAAAAACAACGTATGAGCGGGCAAAATCAAAAAACAGATAAACGGATAGCATGGCCGATCATCATCATGAACTTCACGGGAGTGTATGACTACGAGGCGTTTGCCCGGAACAATAAATTTATATGGCTGGATTGTCGTCATCTTTATGGTACAGATGGCTACTGTGACAGGGAGGGGGCTTTGGCTTTGAAGGGGATGATTGCTGATTATCCGGCGGAGGGAGTCCATTTCATTGATTCAGGCAATTATCATTATTTGACTAAATTCTGGACAGACAAACTTGAAACTCCGTTTTCGCTGATTGTGTTCGACCACCATCCCGATATGCAGCCACCGTTGTTTGACAACATACTTTCTTGCGGAAGTTGGGTAAAGGATATATTGGACCATAACAACAACTGCAAGAAAGTAATTATCGTAGGTTCTTCAGACAAACTGATACAGGCTGTGCCGAAAGGATATGAAAGACAAGTTCGGTTTTACAGTGAAACTACGCTCATGCACGAAGAGGGTTGGCAGAACTTTTCTTCCGGACATATCAACGGACCGGTTTACATTTCCATAGACAAGGATGTCTTGAATCCGGCTTCGGCAGCAACAAACTGGGATCAAGGTTCTCTCAGCTTATGGGAATTGGAGAAACTGCTGGCTGTTATTCTTCAGAAAGAACAGGTAGTAGGCATTGACATCTGTGGGGAATGCTCCACAACACTCAATCTTTTTGAAGAAAAACGGGAAACCGTCATGGATAGCCAGGCAAACAAAGAATTGCTCAGATTTATCCGGTCATCCTCCGGCCTTCAATAGAATTAGTTTTTTTGTTATTATAATTATCATATAAAAATAAAATAATTTAGCTTTATGGAAACAATTGTTCGTAGAATTGGACTTGTTGCACACGATGCAATGAAAAAAGACATGATAGAGTGGGTTCTCTGGAACTCGGAACGTCTGATAGGACATAAATTCTATTGTACGGGTACAACCGGTACACTAATTAAAAAAGCCCTTGAAGAAAAACATCCTGAAATCAAATGGGATATCACAATCCTGAAATCTGGTCCTTTAGGAGGTGACCAGCAAATTGGTTCGCGGATCGTAGAAGGAGAAATAGACTATCTGTTCTTTTTTACAGATCCGATGACACTACAGCCGCATGATACGGATGTGAAAGCATTGACCAGACTGGCTGGAGTTGAAAATATTGTTTTCTGCTGTAACCGTTCGACTGCGGACCACATTATTACGAGTCCCTTATTCACTGACCCAACTTACGAACGTATTCACCCGGATTACACCAATTACACGCAGCGTTTTGAAAACAAGGGAATCATATCTGAAGCAGTGGAGCAAGTGAAAAAGCGGAGGAATAAAAGTGAGAATAACATTTCTAAATGAACTGTAATAAGTAGTAGAATATTTATAAGGCTATCTAAGAAACAAGTTGTTTACATCTTTCAGAATAGGTATCAGCTGAATAGTAATCTGCTAAGTTTGTGTCAAAACGTTGGCACAAACTCTTTTATATTTTACAGTTCTGCTATATTTTCTTTTGGCTATGCTGCTTTTTCCAGGGGCAGCGGATTTTTCCGGTTGGCAAGCTTTCCTTTAAGCGTATAGCCTAGCCAGTCTGAACATGAAGAATTTCAGATCAGCCACCCCTCTAAACTGGCTTCGAAGAGCTTTGATTTTAGCATTGAACGACTCCGCTGAAGCATTTGTCAATCGTTCTTCAAAATTTTAGGGGAAATACCTAAAGATACAAAAAGCCAACTAATTCGCAATACTTTTAGTATGAATTAGTTGGCTAATTTTATAGGATTTACTGAATATCCCCTAGTTAAAACAGCTATGCACAATTCCTTTTATTCCGTTTTCAGGTATATGGCATACAAATTGTCAATAATACCATCTGCTAAGCCAATGACCGGAACATGGATATACTCAGCTTTGACAATACCTGCAATTATCAGAAATATCTCAGCGGCGGGAACAATAACATCTGCACGGTCAGTTTTCAGATTAAATTCTTCCATGCGCTGTTATACCGGCACCACGAGTGACCGTTTCTCCGGATGGTATGAATTTGAAGTATCAACATAAAATCGGATTGTTATGGAAACCGTATGTTTTGAAAGGAAGGCGTTCGAGGAATTTGCCATGAAAATCGAACGGTTCATACATAGGGTGGAGGGAATCCCCATCTGGATTTGAAAGGCGTGAAGAGGACGGCTGGCTGGCTCGACCACCAGGATGTCTGCCTGAAGCTGAAAATCAGCAAGCGCACCTTGCAGACCTTGCGGGATAACGGCACGCTCGCCTATACCAAGATAGGCAACCGTACCTATTACCTGCCGGAAGACGTGGAGCGTATCGTCACGAAAGTGGAGGACAGACGCAAGGATGCACGCTACAGGGGGCACACCATTTGAAGGAATTGAACTGAAGTATCAACAAAAGACAAATGAGCAGTATGTATAATAGAGTTTATATCGAATAATTGATTAAAGCGTTCTTTGATTTATCTTTGTGATCTAAAAAGTTCAATTGATGTATTACGACAAGATTCGCCACCGTCATAGCCAAGTGCTTGCTGCGACAGGATTAACTCCTGCTGAGTTTGACGCTTTGCTAATAACTTTCAAGTACCATTGGGATGAATATTACAGCCATTTTACCTTGGAAGGTAAAGTGCGCCAACGTATATCTTACAACAGTGTTGTCTCTGATTCAGGACAAAATGTTCTTCATATTGGTATATCTGAAGACCAATCCCCTTCAGGAACTCCATGCTATTCAGTTTGAGATGACCCAGCCCCAGGCCAATAGATGGATTCACCTTCTTTCTGAGATTCTCCGGCGTACATTGAAAACGCTTGGTGAATTGCCTGACCGTAACTCCAAATGTCTGATACACATTCTTCAAGGGTGCGAAGAAGTCTTGTTGGACGGAACCGAGCGACCTATTCAGCGTCCTTTGGATGAAGACTGGCAGTCTGCATGCTATAGTGGTAAAAAAAACTCATAGCATAAAGAATAACCTGTTATGTACTAACAATCTTCGGATTGTATGGTTGAGCTCCACATACAAAGGTCATGTCCATGACAAAAAGATTTGTGATGAAGAACCTCTTCTACTTCCCAAAGGTATTAGGCTCTGGCAGGATACAGGTTTCATCGGACACAAACCGGATGGAGTTGAAATATGCATGCCCAAAAAGAAACCTAAAGGGAAAGAGCTTACTTGTGTTGAAAAACAAGAGAACAAGCGGATTTCCGGAGTTAGGATTAAAGTGGAGCATGCCATAGGTGGTATGAAAAAATGCCGTATTGTCAAAGAACGATTCAGATGCCATAAATTCGGTTTCGAAGATATGGTGATTCTTATTGCTTGTGGATTACACAACTTCAGAATCAGTCACAAAATGAGTCATATAACAAATTAATCTATATAATGTTTCATTAGTGTCCCATTAAAATTGGGACGAATTAAAAATTAAATAAACTTGGCCCATTTGGTCCGAATCGTTCTTTGTCATTTTGAAATTTAGTTTTATCAAAGAGGTCTCTCAGATGAGTCTTATCAGTCAATGAGATGCTCAGTATTTGTAACACTTCATATGTACTTCTGTTCAGTTGCATATCGTGTTGAATGATTGCCACCAAACAGTAAGCGCATATAGCAGCATATATCTGTATTCGAACAGCATTCTCTGTAGTTCCCCAAAATCTTTGATTTTAAGGTGCTGCTTGAGCCATTTGAAAAACAGCTCTACCTGCCAGCGATTTTTATAAAGTTCAGCAACTTGAAGCGCAGATATATGCATCGCATTGGTTATGAATGTAAATTCTCGTTCTTGTTCTTCATCCCAATATTTAACCAATCTAAGTGGCTCTGGATAATATTGTTTAGGATAGAATCCTGTCAGAAATACACTTGCGTCTGAAAGCACATTCTTAGGCAGCCTACGTTTCCATTGGATGGATTTGTACCCGAGATTCTTTTTTTTTCTTTCAACAAAGTAGGCTTCAATTTGATGAATTTTATACAGTATTTTGAAGTTGTTATAACGCGGTCAAAGATGTAATAAGAGCTTGGTTCATAAGGAATTTCAATCATAACTTTAGAATCGTGTACGGATGCTTCCGTGATATGAAAGAATGCAGGAATCTGTGTTTCCACATCATATAATGTATGCACTTTGATACCACCTTTCTTTTTGCGGAATTTTGCCCACCAAAAGACTGAAAGGCACAGGTCAATAGTAGTCGAATCGAAAGCATAAACGTTACCGCCAAGTTTGAAAATATGATTAGCACACTTTTGTCGTGCTTCGCTAACCGTAGTAAGCATATTCTTCAAAGATGTGATAGTCTCTATCTTGATTTGCTCTTGCCAGCGATGACTTTGATACATTTTTACCCATTCCTAAATGATAACATTTGGAATGATGAGCTTCAAGAGCAACTATCAAATCTCGCAGACTTTCACGATTAGAAAGTTGACCAAACATCAAAGCAAGTAGTTGATTCCAGCAGGTGAAGTGCTTCACATATTTATCACCATCATACTTGGTGACTATGCGGTTAAACTTACTTCGATTCAGAAATGAAGCCAATTGAGCGAAAACGTATTTGTCTTGGAACATATGCCATCGGATTAATCTGATGCAAAGCTACAAATTCAAGTCCGTTCGCTCGGAAAATCGCTGTAACTAACTAAATTTCAAATATTTCAAAGAACTCTTTTAGATTTTAATGGGACAACAATGATAATGTTTAATGAATTGAAAACGAAAGACGATGCGTGGATGCAGTCCATCCACGAGCGTATCGACCGGCTGTCGGCGATGATTGACGGCATTTTCGGAGATGGCGCGGTTCCGCCAAAAGAAGACGTGTACCTGTGCGACAGTGAGGTGGCGTGTATGCTGAAAGTCAGCCGCAGGACATTGGGCGAGTATCGGAGCAACGGCACGCTGCCTTACTATGTACTTGGTGGCAAGGTCTTGTACAAGAGGAGCGAGATCGAGCAGGTGTTGGAACGGGAATATAGGAGTGTCGGCAAGGCGCGGGGAAGCGGATGAAGATTCCATTTACCTGTTTTTTACGCACTTGTACAGGCTGCGGGCATTAAGACTGTCCGCATAAAGGCTGGACGTTTGCGTGCGCCAGCCACAGACTGTTTTTTAGAGGTGAGGGAGTTTGCCGTCTGGAAAAAGAACCTCTTTTTGGACTTTGGCACAAAGTCGTCCCCTGCCCGGTATCAGACTGTAATTCCTGTATGCAATCCTTTTCTGACTGTTCTCGTAACAGTCTGTTTCAATCCTGCCTGACCTTTGTTTACTTTTCATAAAGAGACTGTACCGCCTTTGTGACCGGGATATGAAACCGAAAGATTGTTTTTGACGGTTGCTAAAAAAGAAAAATCAAAGGTGTTTTGCATGTTCCGTAAAAAATCGTACCTTTACATAAAGTGAGTTGCACATCAACGCAATTGATGCAAGTATGTAGAAACCAGAACGGTTGCCAACTCGTTACCTCGTTTTTTGATGATCCGCATAAACTTTTATTCTTAGCGGATTATGTGATTCTTTCAAAAATAATCTCTATTTTGGGAATACGGCTTTCTGAATATCGGAAATTCTATGTGCCTGCCGTTTTACATCCCCTCCCTACAATCTACAACGACATGCTATCAGAACACTTCCCCATAAAATTTCTATTTTTCCTGTGAAATTATTCTCTTATTCAAAAAAAATAGTATCTTTGTCCTATAAAAGTTGTTCATAAGTATGAGACTGTAAAGTACTGAAATTAGCACAATCTCCAAATCGTTACCTTAGACTTTTCAGAACTTCCATAAGCGTTTGTCTTTCAAATTAATCCATCAAATTGATAAGAATTTAAAGTAGGTTCCGTGCCCTGTGTTCCATCTTGTTTGTGCTTTTGGATGAACAAGATGAAACGCATGGAACGGTCGTACGTGAAATAATTCCAGATCCAGTCGATCAGTACAATTAGCTTATTCTTGATTCCTAAGATGGAACGTAAATGTACGAGCATCCAAACCAACCATGCCGTAAATCCATGTAATTTCACCTTATTTAAATCGGCAACCGCTTTATTCCTGCCGACAGTAGCTAAAGTTCCTAAATTCTTATAATGGAAAGGTCTCGGTTTTTTTAGAGCCTCGATCCGTTGTAGATTTTCGGCTAATAACTCACCTTGCTGAATCGCTACCTGAGCGACTTGCGGATGTCCGTTCGGGTAATCCGGTTCTGCCATCCAGCAGACATCTCCTATGGCGAATATATTGGATAAGCCTTTTACTTGATTACATTCATTGACGATAATCCGTTCCCCCCGGGTCAAGAGTTCTCCTTCGATATGATCGAAATGCACCGCTTTCACACCACTTACCCAAAGTAAGGTTCTAGTGGGTATGGTTTGGCCGTCATCTAAGAAAACGTTCCCATCCTTATAGTCCACGACACGCTTCTGAAGAATGATGTTAACGCCCATATCCTCAAGGAAGCGTTTAGCGTTGGAGGAGGCTTCCGGAGACATGGCCCCTAGTAATTTAGAGGACCCTTCTATCAGATAGATATTCATATGAAAGTTTCCTAGATCCGGATAGTCTTTCGGCAAAACAAACCGTTTCATCTCGGATAAGGCGCCGGATACTTCTACACCTGTAGCCCCTCCACCTACAACAACTATATTTAGCAAAGCTTGCTTCTCGTCCGGGTCCGTACAAGTAGTCGCTTTCTCTAAATTAATTAATAAGGTGTCTCGTAAAGCTAACGCCTCTTCTACCGTTTTCATGGGTAGAGACTGTTCCTCGATCGTTTTGTTTCCAAAGAAGTTGGTGATAGTTCCAGCGGCGATTACAAGATAATCATATTCCAATTCGCCGATGGAGGTTTGAATGGTATGCCCTTTCGGATTGACGCCATAGACCTCTGCCAACCGGAAGTAAAAGTTCTTTCTCTTCTGGAATATCTTTCGATATGGAAAGGATATTTCATTATATTCTAAGCCGGAGGACGCTACTTGATAAAGCAGGGGAGGAAACTGGTGATAGTTGTTCTTGTCGATTAAGACTACTTGAAACTTGCTCTTTTTCAATTTCTCAGCTAGTTTTAACCCCCCAAATCCGCCCCCGATAATTACGACCCGCTTTTTGTCTGTGTAAGGAATGTTGAAGCCCATGATCTAAACGCTTTTTTTATATAAACATAGAAAGAAGCGAATTGGTTCTTCCGTTAATTATTAATGAATGTAAGCGGGTAGAGGCTTTATTTACAGGAAGGTTTATCGTGTTTCGGGGAAATACGTTTCTTTACCTTCCGCTTCAATCGCAAAAACTGCAATATGGAAAGTATACGCATCAAGATTATGAATAAGATAACCCCTAGCAAAATATAGCAAATTATCGGCGATGTCATTTTACCCTCTTCTTCACAAATTTTATCCCAGTCTTTAATTTGGAATAGTAAAACATAAAAAAATATGGTGGTCATTATACACTATCTTTTATTAGATCATCCATACGGATAGGTGTCTAAAATCAATGAGGCAAAGATAAATGAGTATAACTTATTAGGAGTTATACAACTTGACAATTTAAATGTATATTCTGATAGGGGGTGTTTTTTACAACGATTTAAGTTTTTTCCTTAGCTCCGTGGGACTATATCCAAAGCGTGCCTTGCAAAATTTGTAGAAATGCGAATGCGAGGAGAAATCGAATTCATCTATTATATTCTTAAAATCATCCTCGCTGTTAGCTATGGCGACCAATAGTCGTTTGGATTTCTCTTGCATCAGCCATTCGTAGGCTGGAATACCGAAAACTTTTTTAAACTTCATCCGAAAGGAATTTACTCCGTAACCTATCATTTGAGCTAGATCTGTTACTGTTTTAGCTTTTATATAATTCTCGGCGATGAGTCTCTCAAACTCTGCTGAATGCGTACTTGATAAATAGAAAAAGTAGTCTAATTCCTCTTTTCTATAAAGCTTTTTCAGTAAGTAGAATAATTCCGTTCTCTTTAATTCATACAAAGGGTAGTTCAGGAAATTATTTTCAAGATATTGTCCGACAAGTTCTAGAAAACCGTATAAAGGTTCCACTATTTTCAGTTCTATCCACTTAGAGATAGGTTGAGGTAATATTCCGTACGGATGTTGGTAATACGGTAACTCATTCATCGTTAAACTGTCAAAAAAGAAAATGATGATTTTTGAACCTAGTGTGATATCATATGTGTAATTTTCAAATGATCTTAGAAAGATCATATACTGTTCACCGATTGTTTTCTTTTCTTCTTTAGTGGAATATATAGTTATGGATCCGCTTAAGATAAAAATAATCATATCGCTGGATAAACCAGATAGGGTTTGTGTTATTTCCTCTGACATCAATATGATACTAAAGCCAGCGTGTAAGATTCGGTTTTCAGATGTTTCCGGAGAAATTCTGTTAATAAGCTTGTTCATAAAATTATTGTTATTTAGTTTGTCATACAAATATTTCCCCCTTCAGTAAATCTAGATGCAAAAAGCGCAATGTATTAGTATGGTCTGTATACAAACTATCATTTTTGTATACATTATGATATGAATGAAAATAAATAGGAATCAGAGGAGGTCTCTGATTCCTTGTAAAATAAGATCTCCCATTTTTATGGGAAGAATTAAGTTCACTAATACTTTAGGAGGGTAATTTCTATTATCACAATAGAATGAAATAAAACTAAATACGTCTTACAGATGAAAATAAGACATTACGTGTGAACAAGCTTGAATATTATAACGTATTGTATTTTATTTTCTTAGTCGTTTTATTTATCCGTGCGGAATGGAAGCACCGGTAATCCTTGTACGTTTTGCAAGTTGCCAATTTGGAAATCCGGAAGCCATAACGAACGGCTATTGGGGCTTTACGTCTGGAGCTGAGATAATAACGGTTTTGTTAGCGTCTATAGTTGCGTTAGCCTTGTGGAAACGCATGTCTTTTCCGGCTATCTCGAAGCCTATGATCCCGTTATCTCGATTGAAGCCATCTTCCGCATTCTTGAAAAGAATGATTTTATCTTTATCTACTTCCATATGATCGTATTGGGGCCCTCACAAGCGATGGTTGTATAACCATAGGTTTTGTTTAGAGCCATATAACAAAGACGCTCACCGATCTTTTGTTTTCTTTGGGGTGTATTTGCCGTTTCTCGTAATCCTGTACCAGATCGTTCGTGGAAACAATACCGCTATTGGGGATCAACCGGGTAGCTTTGTATTGCTCTTCACGAAGGTACGCGGCTCCTTCTCCATATTCGTAAGGGCGATTTCTACCAGATAGAAGGTAATTCTTCTTGTCCCCATAATCCTCTCCAATGTTCTACCATTGTCGCTAGGCGTTTAGCGTAGTCCGGTGTCCGACATTTGACTCTCCTTGATACCATAGGAAACCTCTGACCGTATATTTGCTGGCCGGTTTCAGCATTCCGTTATACATGATCATGGGTTGTAGCATCGGATGGATTTTCTCATCGTTACCCGCTAAGGATAGATCGATATCGCTATAATTCCGCAGGATGTCTTTGGGCAACCAACCTTCAACCGTGGAACCGCCCAGCTACAATTGATGATACCTACCGGGACATTCAATACCTCGGTCAATAGTCGCGAAGAAATAGGCGGTAGCTCGAACTCCGGGGCGTTTCGCGGATCACATACTTTCCATTCGCCACCTACCGGATAATCTTTCGGTTCCAAGGCTCCGACCCGTTGGATCGTAGCGTAACGGATCGAGTTCTTATATTTCCCGGATGTAGCGATAGCGTGGTTTCCTCCCTCGATAGGGCAGTGCCAGAAACCTCTTAATGGCATTTCCATATTGGATTGGCCGGAACCGAACCATACCTCGCCGATCAGAAGATCATGCAAGACAATCTTGTCTTGTCCATTCTTTAATGTTAACTGTTGCTTTTCGAAACTGGCCGAGGGCGTCTGAACCCAGATTTCCCATCTGCCTTGATCGTTTACTTGGGCCGTGTATTCCGTATTGTCCCAAGAACTACGGACTTTCAGGCTTGAATTTGGGGTTGCATTTCCCCAGAGCCGTACTTTGAGTGGCTTGTTGGAGTACCATGTTGTCGCTTACCAAAGCTGGCAGCGATCTCGGCCCGGAGGTTCACCAAACCGAGAAGGAGGCCTATCACCATCCAATAGAATTTGTTCATATCGCTTGTTTTTGATGTCGGAAGCTTCCGACGGTTGTTAATCTGATAAAAGAGCCGGCAGGCGGTCTGCCGGACGGTTATTCGCCGGCAAGTCGTTCGATAATCTCCATACACATCCGTCCGTTGTGATAGGGACATTTCCAGAAACCGGCCTTGTCATCCTCGCGATTGATCTCGTGATCGAGCGATACGCTCCAATGCCATTCCCTTGTTCCTTGTCGATCAAATAACGCTGAATGAATTTCCAGCATGTATATGTGCCTAAGGCAGGCTCATCTCCGAAATGTTGATACAAGTTGAAATGACCCACTACATTCTCGGCTTGCACCCACCAATGCAGGTCCGTGTCGGCTTTCTTCTCATTCGGGTGATACTCGTAAATGAGGCTACCGTTCGCTAATAACCGTCTTCGGCCGCTATCGCTACCTTTTGAACCAAGGGCTCTACTTTCTGAAGAATCTCGTTGTCTCCCAATTCGATAGCGGCCTCATGCAGTAACCAAGATGCCTCTATATCATGACCATAGGAGATGATACGGTATTTGCTTTCCAATCCTCGTTGAAAAGAGGTTTAAATGATAGGTACGGTGATCAGAATCTTGTCGGTGAAAATCAGGATCAAGTTTCGGAGTTGTTTTTGAGGTGCTCGTCTTTCCATACCCGATACAAGTTAGTATAAGGTTCGAGGATATGCAGATGGGTGTTCATAGTTTTTCTCATTCTCATCCTTGTCGCTTAGTCGCATATCCTCTATCAGTTTCCAGTCTTTCGTAAAGGCTTCCATATAACCGTTCTTTTCCGGGTCGAAACTATATTGTTCGATTGCCTTGAAGAGACGGATCGCATAATCAACGCTTCTTTATCTCCGGTAGCCCGGTTGTACTCGCTTAATCCGTAGATAGCGAATCCTAAGGCGTAGATTTGCTTTTTGGTTTGCACGGGTTGACCGGTATAGTCTAATTCCCAGTAAATACCCTCGAATTCTTGGTCGTAGAATTTATCGATAAGGTAACGTTTGGCACGGGTCGCCGTTTCCAGATATTCCGGCTTTCGTAATAAACGGTATGCGGCGGAGAATGTCCATAGGATACGGGCGTTCAAGATGGCGCCTTTAGGGCATGTACGACTCGTTGATTGTTTCCCGTGATTTGCCCATGGAAACCACCATACTCACTATCTATCATTCGGTTCATCCAGAAGGGAGGATATTGTTCTCTAGCTCCCATTGAACCTCGTTTTGTAAATCTTCGGTGATTTTATTCATTTGTTTCTTTCTTTTGGTTTCTAACGTAGCGGTGATTTCCTTCATCTTTGTCTCGCTAAGCGGGTAGAAGGCGATAAATACAACGGACAGGATCGTACCTACGGCCGGTAAGAAACTGAGGAACATCTTGATTCCGCTAATCGTTTCCTCGCTTTGTACGGTATTGGCCTGAAACCCGAAGAAAGCGAGTAGCCAGCCTGTGATTGCCGTGCCGATCGCCCATCCGAATTTCTGGCTCATGGACGAGGAACTGAAGATCAATCCTGTGGCACGGTTCCCTGTTTTAGTTCTGAGTAGTCCGTGCAATCGGCATACATGGACCAAAGTAGGGGAAAATACTACCGGCACAAATACTGATGAACACTTGGAACGTGAATATCAGGGCTAGATCCGTCTTGTCGAGCCAGAAAAGAGGATGCTTAAAACCGAGGCGATCAGCATGGAGCCCATATAGGTTCTTTCTTTCCGATCTGGTTGCTTAATGGGCGGCCAAGATCACGCCGACAATATTGGCCGCCTGTCCTACCGCCAGATATAATCCGCTTAAGACGAAGGAGACTCCGAAAAGAGATACATTGGCATAGGCTCCTCAATGATAAAGTATTTGAAATAATATACGGTAGCCCGTCGCGGATGGAATTGAAAACCAGAGCGGAGACACCTGCTCCCAATAGTATCCACCAAGGCTTGTTGTGCAATAGATCTCTCAAGTCATCTTTTAACGAGCCTTGTTGCTCTTTAATCGGTTTTACCCGTTCTTTGTCCATGCGAAACATCCATAAAGAGAATGGCGCACAGGATAGCGATAACTACGACAGCCATGGTCCATCCATGTTGTTGATCCGCCAATTCATCGCTATTTCCACTAAAGAAACACACCATCGGCATGAATAGCAACAGGGCTATAAAACTGCCAATATAGGCGAATACCATACGGTACGTAGAAAGGGTATTACGGTCTTGTGGCAACGGGCTCATTACTCCAAGCAAGGACGCATAAGGCACGTTTATAGCGGAGTACACCATCATCATCAAGGAATAGGTGATATAGGCATAGATCAAATTACCTGTTTGTCCGAAAGAAGGAGTCATGAAAGTGAGCACTCCGATAGCGGCGAACGGGATCGCCAGCCAAAGCAAATAAGGGCGAAATTTTCCCCAGCGTGTTTGCGTACGATCCGCCGCAACGCCGACAATCGGGTCAAAGACCGAGTCCCATATACGAGTTATCAAAACATCGTACCTACGGCTGCTGCCGGTAATCCGAATACGTCCGTATAGAAAATCATCAAGTAAGCGCCAAACAGTTTCCAGAACATGGACGATGCCATGTCCCCGAAACCGTAGCCTATCTTCTCTGTTAGTTTAATCATATGAGTGGTTTTGTAGGTTATTTCAGGAGTGGAAGATTTCGATCGATTAGCTTTTCAGCGTCTCGACAGATGCGGTCGTAGTCAGCCCGTCGGCCGGAGTGTTCATGCAGTAATCTACCAATTTATCGATTGTGGATACAGCCACGTGCATACGGGTATCGGAAGACGCATAGTAAATATACACGGTTCCATCCTCATCCGCGATCCATCCGTTAGAGAATAAAACGTTGGATACATCGCCGATCCGTTCCTCATTTTCCGGAGCCATGAAATAGCCGGCGGGTGTGGCGATAGGTCTCGTGGATCTTCCAATGCGGTCATATACATATAAAGCACGTAACGTAATCCGGCGGCGCATCCCCGTACGCCATGGGCGAGATGTAACCAGCCTCTCGGTGTCTTGATCGGGTGGGGCCTTCGCCATTTTCACTTTTGATCGTATGGTAGTAACGTTGGTCGATGATGGTTTCTTCCTTGACTTCGGCGTGCGTGATATCATCAATCAAGGCCATCCGATACCACCGCCACTTCCTGCGTCGATAAATCCGTCTTGGGGCGGGTGTAAAGGGCGTATTTGCCATTTACGAATTCCGGATGTAATACGACGTTACGTTGTTGGCTCTTGGTCTTTAAATCCGGGAGACGTTCCCAGTTTTCAAGTCTTTGTCCGGGCGATAGCTGCCGTGGCGGTTGCCGAGGATAGATCTCCGGAGCTGCGTTCGGGTCATGGCGCTCGGCGCAAAGATTCCGTAAACCCAGCCGTCTTCATGAGCGGTTAGGCGCATGTCGTAAATATTCGTGGCCGGGACAAGATCGTCCGGCATGGTTACCGGGTAATCCCAAAAGCGGAAATTGTCTACTCCGTTCGGGCTTTCGGCTACGGCGAAGAAGGATTTACGGTCGCTTCCTCTACACGTACCATTAATATATATTTGTCATTCCATTTGATCGCACCGGAGTTCATGGTTGCGTTCATGCCGATGCGTTCCATCAAGTAGGGTTTGTCTTTTCATTTAAGTCATATCTCCAGAAGATCGGGGTATGCGCGGCTGTCAGTACAGGGTGTTGATAACGGGTGAAGATTCCGTTTCCGTCTTCTAAAGGGATATTTTCCGGCTTAACAAGGTTTCGTGTTTAGCGAAGAGTTCGTTTACTTTTCTTGAAATTGTTCCATGATGTTTTGCTTTAAATGATATTATCAGATGGTGGGAGACGGGCACGCCCGTCTCTACAACTGGATATGACGTGATTTATCTGGTTTATGTATGATGTTATTTATATAGGTTGATATCGGAGGCGAACAATGTTTTCGGATTTTCAAAGAACTTCTTGAAATCCTCGGCAGAGGCTTGTCCGGGATAAGGGCCAAAAAGTGAGTGACTTTTCACGGGCGTTTCTCCATACCAATACATAAGCGACCGGATATTTCTCCATGGCAGGCAGCAGGGTTCCCGTCCACCATGTGGAGTCTGGTACCCTTCGTAGCCGGTCTCCGTGATCGCTATGATCTTATGGTTGGCTTTGCCTATGCTGTCTATTACGGAAAGACTGGTATCCATGCTTTTCAAGAAGAAATCCTTATCTTCCGTTGGTAAGCGTCGAAGCCTAGGACGTCGATCAAGTCATGTCCGGGGTAACGTTCCAGATAAGACGCTTGATCCCGGCTCCGTACCTGTGGAATAAGCGTAAACGATCTGGTCTGCCGCTCCGTGAGCGTTTAGATAATCGGCGGTCATTCGCCATAGCGCCTTGTATTCATCCGTGGTACATAAATTCTGTCCCCACCAGAACCAACTTCCGGTGTGTTCGTGCCAAGGACGGAATAGGACGGGAATCTTGGTGCCATCGCTTGTTTTCAAGGAAAGGATGAAATCATTCACTTTGCCTAGCCAACTTTGGAATTTCTCATAGTTCTCCCCTTCCGGAAGGATCGATTTCACGACAGCATGGTCTGATACGTCCCAAGCGTCCCCTCCGGTTTTAGGGTTACGGGGATGCCAACTTAAAGATACCAAGCCTCCCCGGTTATATTGGTTGATGATTTCCTTGCGTATTTTCTCGAAAGGTACTTTATCAAGGCTTTTATCTCCCCGAGTTCGATCTCTCCAAGATCAAAGCTGATAACGGCCGGATAATCGCCGCATACTTTTGCACGTCTGAGCCTCCTTCGTCAAATTCCCATCCGATCCATAAACCGTATCATCGTGATGTCCGAACATGATTCCTTTTGTGGAGTCGCACGTAGGTTCTCTATTAAACGTTCTCTCGGCGAAACCTGTTCGCTTGTCGGTTCTAGTCCTTTCTTCGACGGTGAACAGGCGATTAGTGCCCCTAGGCATAACATGGTAATTAATTTCGTGTTCTTCATGATAACTGTCTTTCTTTATGAACGCAAATGTAAGAGGTATCGGGCAGACAATCTAGTATTATTTTATCTGATAGCGATATTATTTTCATTTTAACCGGAACGGTTGTTTGATTTGGAATTCATTGTTATCTTTGTGCATGTTAATTAATCAAATAGAATGACTATGGGAAAATGGAATGATTTACAAGAACAAGTGAAGAGGGAGAGAATGAGAGAAAGCCCGAAAGGAGAATTTGGGAAAGTTCTTTTAATGATTTGGCGAAACTGACTTTTGCGGGTGTAGTTATATGTGGGTTATCCCGTTGTATAAGAATCCGAATGATTTTCACAGTGGGTAATGCTCATAACAGGTTTAGGAGGTACAGGAATGATTGCGGTTTGTGCAAATAGAATATTTAAATAATAACAGATATGAATAACATGACATTTTTTTTTAATTATTATCGTGGTAATGGGGATATTTCTTGCATGGACTTATTCCAAATCCGGTAAGAAATGGCTGAAGAACCTATAGCGAACATCTAGATATAGAACTATACCCAATACACGGATCTTATGGAATTATTTATTTTCTATAAGATCCGTGTATTGTTTTGGTAACCCTTGGTTTCTAGTTCCCAACTTGAACCTGTATACGCTCTTTTGAAGTTATCCTCTTCTCAAATACTTTCGTGTCCAGCAGAATAGGGGCATTGACGAAATCCGGGACATTATAGGAATAGACAGAGCGATCGTAATAGGTTTCCGGATCTTCCAAGGAGAAAGGGCTTGCTTATCTTGCCATTCTCATCCATGCTTGCCAGATAAAGGCGGGTATAAAGGCCGTCACCCCGGCGGCTACTGAAGACAAACCAGCGGGAGTTGCTACTCCAGTTGTGAAAGCTTTCGGTATCATCGCTATTTACTTCGGATAGCTCGCGGAGGTCTCCGCTTGTCAAGTCCAGTAACCATAGATTCGCCTCTTTATGCCAGATCGAAAAGTTTCCGTAATCGGATAAGGTGAACATAATATATTTGCCGTCATAGGAAGGGCGGGGAAAAGATACGCTTTTCCCTAAAGCCTCAGCGTTCACCAACGTATCGATACGGCTCCCGAATGTACCGGCAGAGGGATCAAAATCGATACTACATAAATTATATCTTATCTCTTTATATTCTTCGGGAATCTTTTTAGCTTCGGCGGAACAAAAGTAAAGCGTACGACCATCCGGGGAGAACGCAGGGAAGGTCTCGAACCTGTCTTTCTTTTGCAAAGAATCGCAAAGGAGTAGACGATGATCTGCCGGATGGTAAACGACTATATCAGATTCCAAATCCAATACTTCTACCCGCTCGTCCTTAACCGTATGGAACGATTGTCGGGTGTTGTTCGTGGAATACGCTATATATTCGCCTCCGGGATGCCAGTAGGGATAGACGCAAGCGGCGATTGTCTGATCTGTTTTCGTGTTGAGGTATTCATCCTTATTGTCGGTTCTCATAAAAGTGGCTCCATGCGTTCCTCGGATGTGAAGACTGAAATGGCTCGGGTCCGTACGGTTAAAGGCATGGCAGTTTACGCACATACCTTTGACCAGCGTGTTTTCCACCAAAGGTCTTTCTTTATGAGACGATAGATCACGCTCATAAATACCCATACGGCTGTAGACTTCATAACCGGGAGCGATCTTTCGGTATACTAAGCCGTAATCGATCGGGTGGGGGCTGATGTACATGGGGAAAGGTTTGTAAGTACTCCATTTACCCTTTTGCTTGATACTGACAGTAAAGAGTAAACTATCGCCTTGATTGGAGTTGAGCAGTTGCTTCCACTCTTTTTCCGGGAAATTGACATGCTTTGCGTTTATATGTACCTCTTTGCCTTGGTGCCCTTTTACGATAACATCTATCCGCTCATAGGAGGTATCCGTATAAGAGAAATTCATAGGTGCTATCGTGGCGGGAATTGTCACCCCGATATAATCCGGATAGATGGACGGGTATTTCTCTATTTGTTCGGGGGATACCACCGAATCCCCACAAGCGGTAAATAACGCTATACATATACTATATAATAAGATAAGCTTTCTCATGGCCGTTTATTTTCTGAATAATAAGTAATACCAAAATGTCTTCTCGTATTTTGGGCGAAGGATAGGCTCGGAGTCTTTCTGCGTCATATAAACACGGGCGAACTCGCTTACCCCTTCCAATACGTTGCGGGAGATGCTCCAAGGAAGGCCTTGGAAATTAGGATGCTGCTGTGTCCAAATGAAAATCAATGCCTCTTGATAAGAGATGGGTATGTGGTTATAGCCCAGATCTTTTCCCAGCGGATAATATTTCATGAAACGTTCCAGATCCTTCTTTTGCAAGACATAGGCTAACATATACTCGAAAGCCATCCGGTTACTTTTGTTATGTTGCAGCAATAAGCCTAGCATGACATCCATTTCCGTGTCGCTGAACAAGAAATCTTCTGTATATCGGGCTTTTCTCAACCATCCCCATTCGGGATGCTTCTCTATCTTTTCATCGTTATTTAGATAGCTCATGGCGTTGGTCGCCCATTTCTTATAGAACAAGGTATGCTGCAAAGCCCGCAGGTATTTGGCGGCGACAGCGTATTGTCCATTGATCAAGTTGGTCTCGGCCAGACGCATATAGGCACGTCCGCTTTTCTTATAGTCGGGGATAGCCTCCATCGCTTCGAACATATAGCGTTGTGAGGAGTTGATCATTCCCAGATGATAGAATATCTCGCTGGTAGGGAGCGGTGAGGTGAAATCTCTTTGGAAGGTGGGGATCAATCCTTCCGTTCCATTTTGGTAGAAATGGAACATGCGATCCCCTAATTGCCCGGTCTTGGCGAGAGCCAGATTTAAGCAGGTCACGGAGAAAGGAGAATTAGGCTCTTTGTTTTCCGCCGCCTTGATGATCTGGTTCCATTGTTTCATGCGGGTGAGGTAGTCGTATTTCATAGCCTCCTCCTTATCCGAATTGCTGGCGGCATAGATCCATGTGCCACCACCGATAAGGAGCAGGGTGGAGATAATACCCATCCATGCCTTAGTGCTCTTTACGGGTGGGGGAAGTAAAGCAAGTGCCCCGGGGGTTATGGCAACGGTAGCAATAACAAGTAACAGGGTGTTGGGAACGATCATGGGGAAACGATAATAATCGATGCCGGTCATGAGGCTAAGCAATGGATATTGCGTAAGGCTTTGTGCCAATAGGGGGCATAGGATTCCAAGCAAGATGTAGATAGGAATCCATATATAGGATTTGTTGGATACGATTGGTACGGGTTTGATGCAATGCCCGATTGCTACTCCGATAACGAAGATGAAATAGGCCCCACCACCTACGATCCAGTAGAGTACCGGCATTATTAGGAGCGTATAGATTATTCGTCCCCATGGATGAGTGATTTTTCGCTGGATGATTAAGGCGAAGAGGGCGAGAGTTATGGAGACAGGGAATGCCAGCAGGGCATTCTCATCACATAAAAATACCCAGAGCAGGATAGAGGGGAGAAAGCTGAACGGATACCAAAAGTCGGAAGTTCCCATTTGTTTGGCCAGCCAGTTTATTTGCCGTTGGATAAGCACGAGAACGATCGCCAAGATCGTAGCCCCTGCCCAAGCGAAATAATAGAACTGCGTCAGGAACTCCGCTATATATTCAGCGATGCCTCCGGGATGGAGACATTTGTCGATTCCATATTCCGGCGTGAACAGGAATAACTGGAATTGCTCGTGGTAATGTAAATGATGAGGATAATAAAGTCCCCAAAACAGGCAAATCGCACAGCCGAATAATAAGGAGGCGATTCCTCTTATGTATCTATATTTACGTGTATTTTCCATGATTCTATTATTTAAAAGTCTCAGCTTCCTCGTCGTAGTAGATTTCTTGTACATCTTCAGCGTCGAAAGGAAGCTCGCTAGTGGATAATTCAGGTATATTATAAGATTTCAACGTGATATCGTAATGTTCCGGATCCTCTTGCGGGAGAACGAAAGGTTTATAGGCTTTTCCCGTACTATCCACGTAAGAGAAATAAGGCTTTCCGTATAGTCCGTCATCCCGCTTACTGGCAAAGACAAACCAATGGCTGTTAGAGGACCAACTATGGTAGGTATCCGATTTATCGGAGTTGACGGCAGGTAAGGTATCTATCTTCCCGGTCTGGAGGTTCATCATATGCAGGTCTGTTTCTCGGTGCCAGATCGGGAAGGTTCCATAATCGGCTACCGTGAAAAGTAGGTATTTACCGTCGGGCGATATCTTGGGATGGCAGGCGGAGCCATTATGCTTCTGGGCATCCCATACGGTTTCGATCTGTCGGCCCCATTCCTTGGTATCTTTATGGAAAGATATGCGGCATAGGGAATATTTTAGGTTATGGATGCTATCGGGCAACGGCTGGATGGGAGCGGAGCAATAATAGATCCAGTTCCCATCGGGCGAAAAGGTAGGGAAGGTCTCTAACTCATCCTTCCGGCTAGTCAATGGGGAGGTGATGAGTTGTTTCTTTCTGAAATCGGCGACCACTAGGTCGGAGGTTGTGTCATAGACTTCCAACCGCTTACTTCCTAACGAATGAAAAGCAGGGATGATAATATTCGTGGAAAAAACGGCGAACTGCCCCGATGGATGGAAATCGCCATAGACAGCCCCATTCGGCAGACTGTCGTTGCTCAATTTCAACTTCCTCAAATGTCCGTTACGGTTCAGCAGGGTGCCTCCTTGCTTTCCCCGTAAATGGAACATGGATAAACTTCCTTTCTTATTTCCGTAAATATGGCAGTTCATGCAAGAACCGTCGGTATCTTTGTTGTCGGCAATAACCCGTTCCTCGAAGGTATTGATCTCCCGCTCGCATAATTGGATCTTGTTCCATACCTCGTAGCCGGGTTCTATAAGCCGGTAGCTTATGTAACTATCCAGTTTCTCCGGAACTACTTGCCAGTAGAAAGAGGGGTAACGAAACCATTTACCCTTGATACGGGCGACTACGGTTATTTGCAGGCGGTTGCCCACTTCCTGCTCTAAAAGGCTTTCCCATAGGTTTAAAGGGAAAATAGCTTTCTTTCCGAAAGATAATTGTATCTCTTTTGATTTCCCTTTTAAGGTTACTTGCATAGCGTCCGCATCGTTTCTCAATAAGAAGTTGAGAGGGGCAATATTCGTGGGAATCATGATATCCGTATAATCGGGATACATGGGGATTGGGTCTGTGGTATCCTCTATTTGCTTCGGGGTAGGGGTACATCCTGCCAGCAAGCAGATTATCCAGACGAGGTAATAGGTTATGTTCTCTTTCATGATTCTTGCTTCTTTCATGGCTTACTCTCCTTTCCGGGCTCTGTGGTCGCAAAATGATAATAGAACCAATAGGTCTTGCCGTATTTCTCTTTCAAACTCGTGTCCTTTGCCTCATAAAGCCGGGTATAATCGGCGAATTCTTTCGCTATCTTTACCGGGATTTGGTATTTTATAAGCTCTTCCGCACGGATATTACCTTGGCGGGCGAGATGGATCAGCAGGGCCTCGGCGAAAATGGAACTAGAGACCTTACCCGGTACATAATCTTCTACAAAAGAACGGAGATCTTTAGAGAGTAAATGATAGCAGAGTAAGTATTCGTAAGCACGGAGATTGCCGGCGTTCGAGGCGACTAAGTTCCGTAAGGAAGTCACGGCATCGTTACCGGAACGTAGATGGTCTTGGGTCGGGATGTCTCTGCGTTTCTTCTCCAGCCACTCCTTTACTCGCGGGGTTTGCTGACCGGGTATTCTCTTTTCGGCCCAGCTTTTATGAAGGAGTGTCTTGTCTAATATACGTAGATATTTAAGAGCTGCCTCATCATCCCCATTGACCAGATTGATCTCAGCCAGCCGTTTGATCATACGGCTACCCGAATTGCGGGGAGAGAAGATCATACTTAGCATGGCGCAATGCTCGGCCATGGTCATATCTCCTAACGTAAACCATAACTCGTTAGCGAATAGGATAGAGAGAAAAGAAGCGGATGGGTTCACGGGGAGGATCAACCCATTCGTACCCGGTTGATTCCACGCTAGGAGGTTCCGGGAGAGAGATACGGGTGAGTTGATCTCGGACGGATGCGTGGCATTGTACAGGTTCCGGTAATAGGTCACCCAAAGGATTTGGCGGTCTGTCTCGAGATGTTTCCTCATCTTTTGTATATTTCCGAAATAATGTTCCACATCGAGGCTGAGTACATACTCCCGGTCGAGATCCGGCTTACTCCACCAAGTGGTAGCGGGATATTGGGTCGCTGGAAGAAGTAATATACCTGCCGCAAGCAGGGCACTTAGCTTTTGATGGTGCGCTATGATTCCGGCGGCCAGCATAAGGGCCAGACAGAGCCATGCCCCGTACCCGAAGCACCAATAGCAAAGAAGCATGGCGGGAATGCAGGTAAGAAGACGTTGCCCCTCAGTTTGGCTCCGGCTATATAACAGGAAAACACCTTCTGCTCCGATCAAGGAGAGAGTCGCGGATAACGGATAGGCGAGTCCGCAAGACCTTCCGGCCTCCCATAATACAAGTAGTATCATAAGAGGAAGGGCGTATCTCTTGCTGACGAATTGCCGGAATGTCTGATAGGTAAGCAGGGCAAATAAAGTTAAGACAACGCTTAGGATGAACGGGCCTCCCCCGATATAATAAAAGAATTGCGTGAGGAAATCGCCGGTGAGACAAGCCAGCCACGCTTCCTCCTGAAAATATCCACGGAGAAACTCGCCGCTGTACAAGAACAGCATCATTTGCTCTTTGTGGAACAAATGATAGGGGTACATCCAGAAGAAGAAAGCGAAGATCGCTATCGCCAGTACCGCTAGCGTGATCGACAGATCCTGTTTAATGATTCGCTTCATCCAGTTCCTTTCGTAGCTCTTCGGTCAAGGAGGTTTTTATCATCTTATAGAGGAATTTCCCGACCGTTTGGTTGATATGTTCTTTCATGAACGCATAATTAAAAGCTTGCGTCTCTACTCTCAAGGAATCCCATGTCTGCTTGATGCGGATGGAATCTTCCGGCGAGCAAGTCTTAAGCGCTGTCCATAGGGCATAGGATTCGCTATCGGTCTTTTGCTTCCGGTCTTTCCAATGCTGCAAGGCGTCGTTTTGCGGTGTACCGGAGGCCGAGCTGATGGAGTCTATCCGTACTGAGGTCACACCCGGTTCCGTTACGACCAGTAGCTCTTGGAACTTGAGACGCAAAAGGATGCGCATACGGAGGACTTTCATCTCTTCTCCCGTTCCTTGGAAAGTAAACCGTGCGTTCTCTATTCTCGTAGAATCGATATTTTCGATTGAGGCGTTTTCCATGGGTGCCAGATAAATCCATTCCCCATCCTGCTGTGCGGTGGGTAGGGTGCCTTCTATGATGTATTTGGAATCGTTAGATTGACAGGCAAATAGGCACAATAAAGTGAATACTCCTATAAATAGATATTTCATCGATCGTGTTCATTAGTAATTAGAGACTCAAAGTTTAGACTGCGTAAAGTTAGTATTTTTTCGGAAAAGGGAATGATGTTTTTTTGACAAAGGGTGATACTTAATTTACGTCGCTGTTGGGGAGGAATGGAAAAAAGGAGGACACTAATTCAGACATCCTCCCTTTTTATGAAATAAAGAACAATTAAGCGTTTAGGACTTTCTTGAAGCGACGGATAAATTCCTTGGCCTCATCCATCGTCAAGCAAAGCGGAGGAAGCAGACGGATCGTATGGGTTCCGGCTACACCCGTGAACACTTTCTCCTCAAAGAGAAGTTTGCTACGTACTTCCTTGATAGATTCCTCGAACTCGATACCGATCATCAAACCACGGCCCCGAATTTCCTTGATACCCGGAAGTTTATGAAGCTCATCCAATAAATAGGCACCCACTTTCGCCGCGTTATCAATCAAACGCTCGTCTTCCATAATATCGAGAACGGCGATAGCGGCCGCGCAAGCCAAATGGTTACCGCCGAAAGTAGTGCCGAGCATACCATAAACCGGCTTGAATTTCGGGCTGATCAATAACCCACCCATCGGGAAGCCATTGGCGATACCTTTCGCTACTGAGATCAAATCCGGCTTGATACCGGCATATTGATGCGCGAAGAATTTACCGCTTCTTCCATATCCGGACTGGATCTCATCCAAGATCAGACAGGCATCATAAGCCGTACACAAGTTGCGTAACTTACGCATAAAATCATCCGTTGGTAACTGGATGCCACCTACACCTTGGATACCTTCGATGATCACGGAAGATACATCCCCCTTCTTCAACTCTTCCTCTACGGCGGAAGCGTCGTTCAATGGAAGATAAGTAACCGCTAGATCCTCATTTACCGGAGCGATGATCTTTGGGTTATCCGTGACACGGACGGCGGCGGAGGTACGCCCATGAAAGGCGTGCTTGAATGCGATCACCCGCTTCTTGCCATTATGAAAAGAGGCCAGTTTTAACGCGTTCTCGTTCGCCTCCGCTCCGGAGTTGATCAAGAACAACGAATAATCATCGTAGCCGGAAGCCTTCCCTAGCTTATCCGCTAATTTTTGTTGCAAGCTATTGATAACCGAGTTCGAGTAAAAGCCTAATTTATTTACCTGCTCGGTAATCGCCTTTACGTAAGTAGGGTGGCTGTGACCCACCGAGATCACGGCATGGCCGCCATATAAGTCGAGGTACTCGTTTCCCTCGCTATCCCATACATGGCATCCTTTGCCTTGTACGATCTCTATATTAAATAATGGATATACGTCGAATAAATTCATCTTTATAGTATTTTTTAAAACGCAGAGGGTTTTAAGTGTAAGCCAACCGTCTCCTCCAACCCGAACAATAAGTTCATGTTGTGGACCGCTTGGCCGCTAGCGCCCTTCAATAAGTTATCGATCATAGAGATAATAAGAAGCTTATCATCTATTTTCTGTAAGTGGATCAAGCATTTATTCGTATTTACCACTTGTTTCAAATCCGGGTTCTTATCAGTGATAAACGTGAAGCTGTGATCATCATAATATTCCTCATAAATACGTCGGATCTCTACCAAGTCGATCTTGCAATCGATGTATGTCGTGGCGAATATACCACGGGAGAAATTACCGCGTACGGGGATGAAGTTGATCCGGCTTGAATAGCTCTTCTGCAACTGGCTCAAGCTCTGGTTGATCTCGGCCAAGTGCTGATGCGTAAAAGGCTTATAGATTGATATGTTGTCGTTGCGCCAGCTAAAGTGAGAGGTGGAAGAAGGCTTCACGCCCGCTCCCGTAGAACCCGTGATGGCATTGACATGCAAGTCGGAATTCAGCATCAAGTGCTTCGCCAACGGCAATACGCCCAATTGGATGCAAGTAGCGAAACAACCGGGGTTCGCTATATGCCGGGCGTTGCAAATTCGGCGGCGGTTTAATTCCGGCAGGCCGTACACGAAATCGTGCTCCGGGCCTTCGATCCGGTAGTCCATGCTCAGGTCGATAATCTTCACGTTCTCGGGAACCGTGTGGTTCTCCATGAACTTTTTCGTATCGCCATGAGCGGTACAGAAGAACAGAAGGTCGATGCTATCTAACGGCAACTCGCTGGTGAACACCAAATCCGTCTCGCCATAAAGACCACCATGCACGTCCGTGATCTTGTTACCGGCGTTACTGCTACTGTTTATAAATGTAAGCTCGGCATCAGGGTGGTTTAGGAGCAGGCGGATCAATTCACCCGCCGTGTAACCCGCTCCGCCTATAATTCCGCATTTAATCATATCTCTTCGTCTTTATGGTTCGTATAATAAACACGCAACGGAGTAGAAAGAACCTTGATGAAGCCCTTAGCGTCCTCGGCGGTCCAGCCTTTCTGCATCTCTCCGTACTCACCGAATTTCGTCTTTACCAAGTCGTCCTCAGATTCTACGCCAACGGTAGAGAAGGACAACGGACGAAGCTCCAGAATAGCCGTACCGTTCACGTTGCGCTGAGACTCTTGCAACATCGCCTCGATATCGCGCATCACCGGTTCCAGATATTGGCTCTCGTGCAAGAACATGCCGTACCAGTTCGCTACCTGATCCTTCCAGTATTGTTGCCATTTGCTCAACGTATATTTCTCTAGGAAGCGGTGCGCCCCGATAATCAACATAGGAGCGGCAGCCTCGAAACCGACCCGTCCCTTGATGCCGATGATCGTATCGCCCACGTGCATATCACGGCCGATACCGTAAGCGGCCCCGATCTCCTCGATCTTCTGGATAGCGGCGATCTTATCCTCGAACACCTCACCATTCACGGCATGAACCTCACCGTTCTTGAACTCGATGCGCAATTGCTCGCTGCCAGTCTTCTCCACCTGTTTCAAATATGCGCTCTCGGGCAATCCTTGCGCGGAATCAAGAATCTCGCCGCCGCAGATAGAGGTTCCCCAAAGACCTACGTTATAGGAATATTTCAACTTCGTGAAATCGGCCTCGAAACCGTGCTCCTTCAAGTAGTTGATCTCTTCCTCGCGGCTCAAGGCCATATCGCGGGTCAACGTGATAATCTCCACGTTCGGAGCCAATACCAAGAAAGTCATATCGAAACGGATCTGGTCGTTACCGGCTCCGGTAGAACCATGGGCGATAGCGTCGGCGCCAATCTCGTTTGCGTAGCGGGCGATCGCCAAGGCTTGGAAGATACGCTCGGAGCTTACGGAGATCGGATACGTACCATTACGCAGCACGTTTCCGAAAATCATGTACTTCAAGCTCTTCTCGTAATACTCTTTCGTAACGTCGATCGTCACGTATTTCGTGGCGCCTAGCTTATAGGCGTTCTCCTCGTTTTGTTTCAATTGTTCCTCGCTGAAACCACCTGTGTTAGCGCAAGCGGCGTATACCTCGTATCCTTTCTCTTTAGCCAGATACATGACCGTGAATGAGGTATCCAAACCTCCGCTGAACGCTACTACTACTTTCTTCTTCATCGTTTCTCTATTTTATGTTGTTTTTCTATCGTATTAATTTAGTCCTTTTTAGTCTGATTACGTGCCTCCCGCTCTCGTTGCGCACGATGCGGATCGGCCGGGTCGAACAGCATGGCTGTGCAGATGCAATACTTACGTTCGGTGCGTTCCAAGATATCGTGGTTCACGCAACCGTTGCAACCCCGCCAGAAAGCCTCATCGTCCGTCAAGTCGGAGAACGTAACCGGTACATATCCCAACTCGGTATTCATCTTCATCACGGCAGCGCCGGAGGTAAGGCTGAATATCTTCGCCTTCGGCCAGCGCATGCGGGCAAGCTGGAAGGTCATGTCTTTGATGCGTTTCGCTATACCCAAGCCCCGGAAATCCGGATGCACGATCAAGCCGGAGGTAGTCACGTACTGCTTGTTTCCCCATGACTCGATATAACTAAACCCGGCGAACTCGTTTCCCGCCAAGGCGATCACCGCTTTGCCCTCTTTCATCTTCTGGGCCACATACTCGTGCGTACGTTTGGCGATACCCGTGCCCCGGACTTTAGCGGCAGACTCGATCGTATCTAGGATCGTATCCACATATACCTCGTGAGAGGCATCAGCGATCATAACATCAATTTCTATTTCTTGTTCCATTTTATTGTTTATTCTTAGTTTTTTCCTTTTATATAAAATGTGATAAAGCGGCAATCACCTTCTCTTGGCTCACACCGTTGCGGGGGATTACCAAGATCGTATCGTCTCCGGCTATGGTGGCCAGTATCTCGCTGGGGGCATGGGAGTCTATGTCCGAGGCGATTCCCATGGCGTAACCCGGTCGTGTTTTCACCACCGCTAAGTTTCCGGAAAACTCGATATTCGGCTTTTTCTTGCCTTCAGGCTGTGCTTGTTTGCTTATACTCTCTTCGGGAAGGCGATATACATAATCTCCGTTTCCGTCGTGTACCTTGGCTACTTTCAGTTGCTTGATGTCGCGGGAAAGCGTAGCTTGCGTAACCGAGAATCCGCTATCTTCCAACTCTTTAAGCAGTTCTTCTTGATTACTTATCACCTTCGTTTGTATAATACCGCAAATGGCATCCAATCGTTCCTTCTTTGTACTCATGTTGTATATTTATGCAAAACAGGCTGCAAATATAAAGAGTATTGTTGAATAAATATACAATCAAGGGCTTTTTTTTCTGATATAAGTAGGGGGTAAGGGATTTTCCTGCTTAGCTTAGGTTTAATCACTGTAAGTGTTAGGCATTTCATCTATTTATATTCGTCTTCTATCAGCCATTGGATGATCATGCAACAGCTGTTAGAAGATCATCTACCAATTGGTGGATGATCATGCAACGGATGATAGATGATGAATGTCATTCAAAGGAAAGGCTAATACTTCCTATAGAAAGAACGAAAGGGTGTGGTCGTTTTGAACAAAATGGTAGTATCTTTGCGTTATTAAAAAGAGAGTATCAGGTTTAATTTCAAGTAAAAGGATATGAGAAAAATAGCAAGTTTATTCGTGGCCTTGCTTTTATTGGCAGGCTGTTCCAGCGTACCGTTGACAGGACGTAAGCAAGTGCTGTTGGTTTCGGACCAAGAGGTGTTATCGTCCAGCCTTACCCAGTATAACGATTATATAAAGACGGCGAAAAAATCGACGAACGTGAACAAGAGCGCTATGGTAACCCGGGTCGGAAAGAAGATAGCCGCCGCTACGGAGGACTATTTGCGGGCGAACGGGATGGCGGATGAGGTAAAAAACTTCTCTTGGGAGTTTAATTTGGTGAATGATCCGCAGGTGAACGCCTTCTGTATGCCAGGCGGCAAGATCGTGGTGTACGAGGGATTGCTGCCATTGGTTTCCTCGGACGATGAATTGGCGGTAGTCATCGGGCATGAGGTCGCCCATGCCGTAGCTAAACACAGCAATGAGCGTATGAGCCAGCAACTAATGGCCCAATACGGGGCGGCTATTTTAGGTGCGGCCGTAAGCAATAAGAGTGCGGCGGTACAGCAAGCGGCCAATACGGTATATGGTGTGGGAGCGCAGTATGGCGTAATGCTTCCTTTCTCCCGTAAGCACGAGTCGGAAGCGGATTATATGGGATTGGTGTTCATGACTATGGCGGGATACAATCCGGACGTGGCAGTCAACTTCTGGCAAAAGATGTCCGCCGGAAAGAGTGGCTCTACGCCGGAATTTATGAGTACGCACCCCAGTGATGCCACTCGTATAGCGGAAATCCAAAAAGTCCTACCCGCAATCAAAACCAAATACAAAAAGTAGTTGGCAGTTGACAAGTGACAGTTATTTTATCACTTGTCTCAATTTTCAATTAAACAAGATTCCCATCTTGTTCATTAAGAAACAAGCATTCATATTCTGGGCTATTCCTTCTCTTAGTTGATAAGAGAAGGATAGCTCCTCGTCTTTTATATCCGCTTCGAAGCGGTAATTCTTTATTTGTTCCGGGAACTCTTCCTCCAAAGTACCCAACACTAAATCGTGGGTGGCGATGATGCCGCAAGCCTTATAAGCGACCAGCTGTTTCATAAGGGCAAGAGAGCCTTTCTGCTTGTCGATAGAATTTGTTCCCTTCAAGATCTCGTCCAAGATGATAAATAGCTTCTCCCCGTTTTGCAGCCTGTCGATAATCATTTTCAGCCGTTTCAACTCCGCGAAGAAATAAGACTCGTTGCTAGCCAAGGAATCCGAGGTACGTAAGCTGGTAACCATGTGGGCGGGATAAACCGTCAAGGAGGCGGCGCAGACCGGAGCGCCTACGCAAGCCAATAAGTAATTGACACCGATCGTCCGGAGGTATGTACTTTTTCCGGCCATATTCGCTCCGGTGATAATCAGGAACCAAGGACTTTTGCGGATATCGATATCGTTCTTTACGCAGACTTCCCGGTTCAAAAGAGGATGTCCCAAAGCCTTGCCTTCCATCTGGAAATAAGTGTCGGCAATCTCCGGATAGATGTATTCCGGATGGTTGAAAGCGAAACCACCCAACGAGTTCAGCGCGCGAAACGAGCCAGCGCGTCGAACCAAAGCGGAAGTTTATCGGAGTAAGTCTGAATCCAGCGTTCCAAAGGATGGCATGGCGTGTATCCCGCAAGTAGAAGAGATTGAAAATGATACCCGCCAAACTGAATCGTTGGTCTAATCCTCCGATATACGACGACAAGCGTTTGATAGCATGCGAGGCCAATTCCTTCTCATTCGCTAATTGTCCGCTGATCTCTTCAGCTCTTCCGACTGGAAATTATCTTCTTCCACACATTGCATCAGCTTTGAGTACCGATTGAAAATAGACTCCATCTTATTGACGGTCGCGTAAAGCGCATTGATTTCCTTGGCTCGTCCGTAAGCGATCACTAACGTGATTAAGAAATAAATATTCAATAAACTCCCGCTGATCCAATCCAGTGAGTAAGCGATACCCAATACGATCCACAACACTGGGACCGCCCAGATCAATAGTTTCCACGGTAGGCTATCAACGAATTTATGCTTACGCTGAGTGAGTCGGTCCATAAAGTTGATATCGTTGTCTCTCGTATCTTGCGTGTCCTGCCGGATGATTCCCGTCACATAGAAATGCTGCCGTAAGGCGGATAAAGTCGCTAATTCCTTGACAGCCTCTTGCCGTTTGACGATCTCCTTATCCGTCAAGGGATTCGAGAGCCAACCGGCCAGTCGTTCCCGCCCGAACCCGGTTACGGTACGATTGAGCGATTGAAACAAGGAGCGGTCTCCAAACACATCCAGATCCAAGCAGAAAGAGTGCTCGCCCGAGATCTTATCGGCTGCCCCGTCGAACGCGCTGAAATCATAGTCCAGTCCTTTTAGCTCATCCTCGTTCAGTTTGATCAAGGTCTCGGCGTATACTTTCGTGCGTACATTTTATTATGGTACCACATCAGGAGCGCGAACGGGATGATATAAGCGAAGGTGATCCCCGTCAGGCATTGCCAACTCTCATCCCTGAATATCCATAAGGAGAGGATCGCTCCTGCCACTAAAGCCAACCGGATACTCCCCATCAAATGGATCTTCTTTTCAAATTACCCAAGCGCCGTGTATAAGCGTCGATATTTTCTTTATAATAACTATAGATTTCTTCCATAGCCGCGAATATAGGAAAAATGAACTAACCTCTTGAATTTTGGTTTATATATTATATTCATAGGTGAAATGACCATTATTCATGTAATTTGGGCGATAAAGCCAACTGCCGTTTCCCTATATTCGCGGACACATTTATAATTTAAGATCATTTATGAAAAAACGATTATATCCTTTCTTCCTTCTTGTTGGTATGGCACATTCGCAAGTTTTAGCGAAAGGGCCGGAAGAGAGTTATAATGCGGATAGTATTCGTGCGATTTTGGATAAGTCACCTTATTTTACCTTATTCAAGGACAATTATTTTATTGGCGGTATCCCTATCGGCAACAAGCCTACGGCGAGAAACTCCGACGTTAAATTCCAGTTGAGCATCGCCCAACGTCTTACGAAAAGTAAACCCCTTCGATACCTATCTTTTCTTGCAATACACGCAAAAGGCTTTTGAATGTCTTTCAAGAGTCCTTGCCGATGCGCGACTTGAATTTTAATCCGGTATCGGTTTGGGGCACCTTATCGTGCATAAGAATAAATATATCGGGAAAGGCTATTTGATGGTCGAGCACGAGTCGAACGGTAAAGATAGCATCTTCCCGAAGTTGGAACAAGATCACCCTAGCGGCGGCTGTCCTGTTGAATAAGAACTGGGAAGTTCAATTCAAGGGCTGGATACCGATCGTGGACGGTAAGGAAAATAAAGACATCCTTAAATATAATGGTATATTCCAAGTAGCCGCCAATTACCGGACAGACAACAGGCGCTTTAACTGCGGGTTATCTTGACCAAACGAAAGACTTGGTTCAGCTTTAACACTCAGATCGAGTTGAGCTATAAGTTTAATAATAACGAGAACCAATATTTCTTCCTGCAATATTATAATGGTTACGGTGAGAACCTTTGGAATATAATCAATACAAAAGCATGCTGCGGATCGGTTTCGTGATCAAGCCGCAAGATTTCAGTATTTACTAAAAATATCCTTTTGATAGATCCATTGATCGGGCGATAGATGTAATATATGATACATTTCGTTTCTTTAGGAAACAATACATTTACAGACTTTGTTTTCTAATATATTGAACGTTTCCCGGATAATTAAAGAGATACGCCATGAAGGAAAAATTGAACAATTAAAAGCTCTTAACCACAAAGCTGAGTTAGGGGCGGAGAAGACCGCATTGCGAAGCAACATGCGGCAGGTAAACTAACCGCTAGAGAAAGAATCGAACTACTATTGGAAAAGGTAGTTTCGTGGAAATCGACAAGTTCGTGACACATACGTGCCATGAGTTCGGTTTAGAAAAACAGCGTCCATTGGGAGATGGCGTGGTCACCGGTTACGGAATGATCGGGCAACGCACGGTATTTGTTTTCGCTCAGGACTTCACGGTATTCGGTGGAGCCTTGTCTGAGACGTATGCCCGTAAGATCTGTAAGATCATGGACATGGCAACGGAACTAGGCGCTCCGGTGATCGGGTTGAACGATTCGGGAGGCGCACGTATTCAAGAAGGAGTTCGTTCCTTGGCGGGATACGCCGAGATATTCCTCCGGAACTCGTTGGCTTCGGGCGTGATCCCGCAGATTAGCGCTATTATGGGCCCGTGTGCGGGTGGAGCGGTTTACTCGCCGGCGTTGACGGACTTTATCTTTATGGTAAAACAAACGAGCTATATGTTTATCACCGGCCCGGAGGTCGTGAAAGCGTGACGCAAGAAGAGGTTACGATGGAGAATCTGGGAGGCTCGGAAGTGCATAGTACCCGTTCCGGAGTGGCTCATTGCACGGCGGATAACGATATGGATTGTATCTTGAAGATACGTGAGTTGATGTCGTTCTTGCCGAATAATAATATGGAAGAGCCGCCATTCGTTCCTACTACCGATAGCCCGAACCGCATCGATCCGCAATTGATCTGCTGGTTCCTACTAATCCCAACCAGCCGTACGACATGAAAGAACTGATCCTTTCCGTGGCTGATGATCAAAACTTCTTCGAGATACAAGAGGAATATGCCAAGAACATCATTATCGGTTATATCCGTTTGAATGGAAAGACGATCGGTGTCGTGGCGAATCAACCTGCCGCGTTGGCCGGTACGCTGGATATCAACGCGTCCGTAAAGGCGGCCCGTTTCGTCCGTTTCTGCGACGCGTTTAATATACCGTTGTTGACGCTGGTGGATGTACCGGGTTTCTTGCCGGGCGTGAACCAAGAGTACGAGGGGATTATCCGTCATGGCGCTAAGTTATTGTACGCATATTGCGAGGCTACCGTGCCGAAAGTGACCGTCATTACCCGAAAGGCTTATGGCGGCGCTTACGACGTGATGAGCTCCAAGCATATCCGGGGCGATATCAACTTCGCTTATCCAACCGCCGAGATCGCTGTCATGGGACCGGATGGTGCCGTGAATATCTTGTTCCGTAAGGATTTGAAGACCGCGGAAGATCCGAAGGCAAACGGAAGGAATTGCAAGCCGATTACCGGAGAAGTTCGCTAACCCGTACCGGGCCGCTGAGTTAGGCTATGTAGACGAGATCATCGAGCCGTCTATCACACGCAGCCGCTTGATCCGTAGTTTTGAGTTGCTGGCCAACAAACGGCAATCCAATCCTCCGAAGAAGCATTCCAATATTCCTCTTTAAAACGAATCCTTATGATAAAGAAAGTATTAGTAGCCAATCGTGGCGAGATAGCGATGCGGATATTCCGCACCTGCCGGGTGATGAACATCCCGACCGTAGCGATCTATACGCATGTGGATCGCGGAGCATTACATGTACGTTATGCGGAGGAAGCCTACTGCATCTCGGAAGATGAAGCGGATACCTCTTACTTGAAGCCGGACTTGATCCTTGAGATCGCCAAGAAGACAGGAGCCGCCATTCATCCGGGTTACGGCTTTTGTCGGAGAACGCCGACTTCGCTCGTCGTTGCGAGGAGGAGGGCGTGATCTTTATCGGCCCGAGCGCCGACGTGATTGCGAAGATGGGTATCAAGACCGAGGCCCGTAAGATCATGAAAGAAGCCGGTGTGCCGGTTGTACCCGGAACGGAAAAGCCGGTGACGGACATAGAGGATGCCAAGAAAGTAGCCGCCGAGGTGGGTTATCCGATTATGCTAAAGGCGCTTGCCGGAGGCGGTGGAAAGGGTATGCGTTTGGTACATAGCGAGGATGAGATGGAAGCGGCTTTCCGTATGTCTCGTTCCGAGGCTGCCAACTCATTCGGAAACGACGCCATCTATATCGAGAAGTATATCGAGAACCCCATCATATCGAGGTGCAGGTACTCGGGGATAAATATGGGAACGTGATCCATCTGTATGAGCGTGAGTGCTCTATCCAGCGCCGTAACCAGAAAGTGATCGAGGAAGCGCCCTCTCCATTCGTGAAGGAGGCCGCTCGCCAGAAGATGTTGGCCGTAGCGGTGGAGGCTTGCAAGAAAATCGGTTACTACAGTGCCGGGACGTTGGAGTTCATGATGGATAAGGACCAGAACTTCTATTTCCTCGAGATGAATACCCGCCTTCAAGTGGAGCATCTGGTGACGGAGGAGACAACGGGCGTGGACTTGGTGCGCGATATGATCTTGGTGGCCGCAGGAAATCGTCTGCCTTATAAGCAGGAAGATGTGGCTTGCCGGGGCATGCCTTGGAATGCCGTATCTACGCGGAGGACCCGGAAAATAACTTTATGCCCTCTCGGGCGTGATCAAGGTGCGTGAGGCTCCCGAGGGACGTAACGTACGTCTGGATAGCGCCGCTTACGCCGGTTTCGAGGTGTCCTTGCATTACGATCCGATGATCGCCAAGCTTTGCACATGGGGCCGGACCCGTGAGTCCGCCATCTCGAATATGATACGTGCCTTGCGGGAATACAAGATCTTGGGAATCAAGACAACGATTCCGTTCCACCTGCGTGTGTTGCATAACGCGACCTTCTTGAAGGGGAATTACGATACGACCTTTATCGACACCAAGTTCGATAAGGAAGACTTGAAGCGTCGCCAGAACAGCGACCCGACCGTCGCCGTGATCGCCGCCGCCTTGAAGCATTACGAGGAGGAGAAAGAGGCGGCCGCCCGTGCGACGACCGTTCCGCTGGTAGGAGTCCCTGTGGAAGCACTACGGGAAGTTACAAATGTTGGCCAATAACTTTTAATGAGAGGAGGAATGATTATGTCAAAGGCTTTAGCGACTTATTTTGCCACGGTTAACGATATTCCCGACACAGAGTTCAAGGTAGAGATTCTGGAAGACGGGCCTATCAAGAAAGTATCCGTAAACGGTACCGTTTATGATGTAGATTACAATCTGGGCGGAGATACGATCCACTCGATCATCATGAACCATAAATCTCATGGCGTACAAATATCCAGTGTTGGAGATTCCACCTATGAGGTAAAGAATAAAGGTGATTATTTCCAAGTACAGGTGATTGACGAGTTGAAGAAATTACGCCTGTCGAGAACCAGTTCCAAGACGGTCGGCCGTCAGGTCATACAGGCCCAGATGCCGGGCGTGATCCAGAAGGTATATGTCAAGGTAGGCGATGAGGTCAAGGCGGGAGACCCGCTTTGCGTATTGGTTGCCATGAAGATGGAGAACGAGATTCGTACGCCGATCGATGGGGTGGTGAAAGAGGTGTATGTCAATGAGACGGACAAGGTCTCCGTGGGTGATAAGATGTTGGTTGTAGCGTGAGTTGTCTCGGGTTATAGTTTTCCCTCGAGAGAATAGGAAAGGAATCGGAGCAGTCCGGTTCCTTTCGCATGTTTGGTAAAATTATCTTAAAAACATTCCGTCTTTCTATCGTGTTACAGAGTTATTATTTCTACATTTGTAGCGTTTAAACCTAAATCATGAAGTTATGTTGACAGCAATGGTCATTGTGTTCCTTGTCGGTTATTTGATGATCGCATTGGAACATCCTCTAAAGATAAACAAGGCGGGAACGGCTTTGCTTATCGGTACGGTCTTATGGGTTATGTACACGTACGCGCCCGTTTTTCATCCGAGGGCCTCGGCAGAGGAATTCAGCTTGTTCTTGGAATCGTTCCCCTCTTTGGGTTCTTTAACGTTTAAGGAACAATGTACCCGGTTCGTCGTGGAGCATCAGGTTCTGGATAGTATCGGAGAGATCGCCGAGACGCTTATATTCCTGATCGGGGCGATGATAACCGTGGAGCTGATCGATGCCCATGGCGGTTTCATGTTTATCACGAATCATATTACCACGAAGAAAAAGAAGAAACTGCTGGCGTTGATCGCCGTGATCACGTTCTTTATGTCGGCCGTGTTGGACAACCTTACCACCTCGATCGTCATGATCATGTTGATCCGTAAGTTGCTCGGGAATTATAAAGAGCGGTGGGTGTTCGGCAGTATCATTATTATAGCGGCGAATAGCGGTGGCGCTTGGTCACCGATCGGCGACGTGACTACGATCATGCTTTGGGTAAGGGGAAATATCTCCACCTCATCCACGATCCCCCATTTGATCCTGCCGAGTATCGTATCGGCGTTGATCCCGGTCTTGATCGCCATGCGTTTCTTGCATGGCAACGTGACGCCCCCTAACGCATTCTCGCAAATGGAGGCGGACAATGAGTTGCTGAAGAAATTGAAGGATAAGGAGAAGTTATCGATCTTGATCATCGGTGTGTTGTGTTTATTGTTCGTGCCTGTATTCAAGACGGTTACTCATCTTCCCCCGTTTATGGGTATCTTGATGGGAGTGGGTATTCTTTGGTTCTATACGGAGATGCTATACGCCCGTAAACCGATCGACGAGGACTTGAAATTGCGCTTGTCCAAGGTGGTTCACCGTATAGACGGGGCGACCTTGTTATTCTTCCTCGGAATCCTTTTGGCGGTGGATGCCTTGCGTTGCAGCGGCGTATTGTCGGATTTCGCTTTCTGGCTGGACGATACGGTAGGCAATGTGTATGCGGTGAACCTGATTATCGGCGCCTTATCGTCTATCGTGGATAATGTTCCGTTGGTAGCGGGTGCTATCGGTATGTACCCGGTGGCTACGGACGCTATGGTGGCTGCGGCGACTGATCCGGCTTATCTGGCGAACTTCATGCAAGACGGCGTGTTCTGGCAGTTCTTGGCTTATTGCGCAGGAGTAGGTGGAAGTATGTTGATCATCGGTTCCGCCGCCGGAGTCGTCGTGATGGGCCTGGAGCGGATCAATTTCATTTGGTACTTGAAGAATATCTCGCTGCTGGCCTTGGCGGGATATTTGTCTGGTGCGGTGGTATATATTCTCCAGAATTTGATATTATAATAAGTGTATGATATTAATTGCGGATAGCGGATCTACAAAGACGGAGTGGTGCCTGGCGGATCAAGGCAGACCGGTGCGTACGGTCGTGACGGCGGGTATCAATCCCTTCTTCCAGACACGGGAGGAGATCGCCGGAGAAATCCGGGATGCCTTATTGCCCGCCTTGAAGGGTGAGCGGATCGATGCCATTTACTTCTATGGCGCCGGTTGCGCCTTCCCGGAGAAGAACCGGATCGTGGAAGAGGCGATTACGCCTTATATCCCGGCTCCCATAGAGGTGTATAGTGACTTGATGGCGGCTGCTCGTGCCTTATGCGGGAGCCGTCCGGGAATCGCCTGTATATTGGGGACGGGATCGAATTCTTGTCTGTATGACGGGACGGAGATAACGGAGCATATCTCTCCCTTGGGATTCATTCTGGGGGATGAGGGTAGTGGCGCCGTGCTCGGGAAGTTATTGGTAGGGGATTGCTTGAAGCGTCAGTTGCCGGCGCCTTTGGTTCGGAAGTTTATGGATCAATATGAGTTGACGCCCGCCTTATTGTTGGAGCGGGTATATAAACAACCTTTCCCGAATCGTTTCTTGGCTACCTTATCCCGTTTCTTGTTGGAGAATATCACCGAGCAACCGATTTATAATTTGGTCTATACGAGTTTCCGTAGCTTTTTCCTCCGTAACGTGGCGTTATATCCGGGAGCTGATACGTACCCGATTCATTTCGTAGGCTCTATCGCCTATTATTATCAGGAGGTATTGAAAGCTGCGGCCTTATCCTTAGACTTGAAGGTCGGTACGGTCGTACAGGCTCCCATGAACGGATTGATCCGGTATCATTTTACGAACGAAGAAAAAAATGAATGAGTTATGGCATTTCAAAAGATAACCGAGTCGGAATCGTTGTACGATAATCTGGATCAGATGTCTGTCCGGGAGTTGCTGGAAGGCATCAATAACGAGGACCGGAAAGTGGCGATCGCCGTTGGCCGGGAGATCCCGAAGATCGAGAAGCTGGTAACCCGTATCGTAGAGCGGATGCGGAGAGGCGGCAGGCTCTTCTATATCGGGGCGGGTACGAGTGGTCGCTTGGGTGTCTTGGACGCCTCCGAGATTCCTCCCACGTACGGTATGCCGAATACCTTGGTGATCGGTTTGATCGCCGGCGGTGACCGGGCGCTCCGGAATCCCGTGGAGTCGGCGGAAGACGATCTGGATAAGGCTTGGGAGGAACTTCAACAATATCATATCAATACGAATGACACCTTGGTGGGGATAGCCGCCTCGGGTACGACTCCCTACGTGATCGGCGCCCTGCGTAAGGCGCGCTCCGGGGGAATCCTGACGGCCTCTATCTCCTGCAACCCGGACTCTCCGATGGCGGCGGAGGCGGAGATCGCCATCGAGCCGATAGTAGGTCCGGAGTTCGTCACCGGAAGTACGCGGATGAAGAGCGGTACGGCCCAGAAGATGGTGCTGAATATGATCACGACCTCCACGATGATCAAGCTTGGCCGGGTGAAGGGGAACCGGATGGTGAACATGCAACTGACCAACCAAAAATTGGTGGACCGTGGCACCCGTATGATCATGGAAGAGCTTCGTCTGGATTACGAGCAGAGCAAGAACCTCCTGCTCCTACATGGCTCCGTCCGGGAGGCGATCGATTCTTATCACCGTGAATGGCGGCTGAATCAATAAATAATTCCTATCTTTCGGGGTAAAACCTAAAAGATCGTTGATTATGATGTGGGATTTCATACTAAGACTTTTCGTGGCAGGTATTCTGGGCGCCGTTGTCGGACTAGACCGTGAGTACCGTGCGAAGGAGGCGGGTTACCGGACTCACTTCCTTGTTTCGTTGGGTAGCGCGTTGATCATGGTTGTCTCCCAATATGGCTTCCAAGATGTCATCCTAGAGAATAGCGTAAGTCTCGATCCGAGCCGTGTGGCCGCCCAAGTGGTGAGTGGCATCGGTTTCATCGGGGCGGGTACGATCATCATCCAGAAACAATTCGTGCGGGGATTGACTACCGCCGCCGGTATCTGGGCGACCGCCGGTATCGGTCTGGCCGTCGGCTCAGGCATGTACGGGCTCGGTATCGCCGCCACTTTGTTGACGCTCGCCGGGCTGGAGCTGTTGAGCGTTATTTTTAAAAGCATCGGGATGCGAAGTTCCTTGGTGGTATTCTCTACCTCCGACAAGGAGGCGATCAACCGGATCGCCCGTGTTATCTACGAGAAAGGTTTCCTGTTGGTAAGCTATGACATGAAAAGACTGGGGCATCAGGAGAAGGACGAGTACGTCGTCAGCATCGTGTTGAAAGCCCGTAAAAACACGGAGGAAAGTCCACTGTTGTTATTGATGGAGCAATTTCCGGAGGTTACGGTGGAGAGAATTGAATAGTTATTCTGTATTGGCGGTAAGTTTTCGTATATTCGCGGCTCGAAACTATTTAATAATCGTACGATGAATTTTATTTCTAAGCTATTCAAGAAGAACGTATCTGAGGCGGAAGAGGCCGGCAAAGGTTCCGTGGAGGAGTTCGTATCTTTAATCCGTGTATATTATCAAGCCGTTATGGCCGTGAACTTGGGTATCACCAACTTGAACATGCTCGCCGATATGGCTTTGTTCAAACGCATGTTGAAGATACCGACCCAGAATAACAAATTGGGTGTCGCCGAGAAATCCCGTGTGCGCAAGGTGTTGATGGAGGATTACGGCCTAAGCGAGGCTTTCTTCAAGGAGATCGACAGCTCGGTGAAGAAGAACTGCAAGAACCAGAACGATATCAAGACGTATTTCTTCATGTTCCAAGGTTTCTGCAATGACTTGTTCAACTTGCTTGGCAATCTGATGCAGTGGAAGTTCCGCTTCTCCATGCTGGTGAAGAAGTTGCTGTATAATATGACGACGAAGACGGTTCACGATATCTTGACCAAGTCCGAGTGGAAGGATATCAGCGTGCAGAAGGCCGCATGGAGCGTGCGTAAGTATGCCGAGAAACTAGGCTACTCCGAGCAATGGATCACGGACTTCGTGTATAACGTCGTGCTTCTGGCGAAAGAGGATCAGAAGAAGGAACTCAAAAAGAGCAAGGAAGCATGACCACCGAGCTGCATCCGCTAGGTTTCTTCCTCCCGGAGAATACGAGATTGCTGATGCTGGGAAGTTTTCCGCCTCCAAGAGCTCGTTGGAGCATGGATTTTTATTACCCGAATATCCAGAATGATATGTGGCGCATCCTTGGCTTGATTTTCTATGGGAACAAGGATGCGTTCCTGCGAGACAAGAAGGCGTTCAGCGAGGAGAAGGCGAAGGCTTTCTGCCGGGAAAAGGGGATCGGGATCGGTGATACCGCCATGGAGGTGATCCGCTTGAAAGCAAATGCCTCCGATAAGTTCCTTGAGGTGGTACGGCCGATCGATCCGGAAAAGGTCTTGTCCCAGATACCGGAATGCGTGGCGATCGTGGTAACCGGGCAGAAAGCGATGGATACCCTCCTCTCCGTATTGCCCGGCACGGAGGAGCCGAAAGTGGGCTTCTCGTCGGAATTTTCTTGTATGGGAAGGACGATGAGGCTGTTCCGTATGCCTTCATCCTCTAGAGCTTATCCGAGGCCGTTGGAGGAGAAGGCCGCCGTTTACCGGGGGATGTTTGAGACGTTGGGGATGGTGTGAGGCAAGTCTGCCATACAGCATTCCTCGTTTACGCCCCACCTCTTCAAGGAGTGCGGTAAGCTCGGAAACGTCCTATCTGAATGATGTCCAATTATCTCTTTCGTGTATATACATATTTTAAGTACTTGATGCGACATTAGAACAGGAGAAACGCTGCGATATTTGCGACGTTATTCAGTTTAAAACGTCCGATTATGGAGTTTAATGCACGAACTTATTTTCAGTAAGGTACAGTTGTAGCATCTTATCGCCGTAAGATGTATGATCTTACTGTTGTAGGATGTATGATATTACCGTTGTAAGATGTATCATCTTTCACGGATACTTGACATCTCCTTGTCTTGCGTCTTTTAGCAAAGTGACAGTTTGTAAATTTAAGTCATGGAGAATCGATTCTTTCGGGTAAAGGTAAGGTATGCTCTCGAAAACGAAAGAAAAAAACGACAATCGATTGGTTGATAGGCTAATGTTGAATAACGGCCTTTTATTCTAGCGGAATTTATTCATCGTATTTCATGTTTTGGGGGCAGGAAGGGAAGAAAAACGGTGCTACAATAGGGTTATAACAGGGTAAGAATGCCCATTCGCGACTACTCATAACCCTATTCTTGACTACTTACGATGCCCAACGGCAGTATCGGCGTTGCCTAATACGACTAGTTACGCAGGCTTCCGGCACCTATTGTGTGTGGAAAACGCTGTATTTTAACAAAAAGGGGTGCTTATTGCTACTGCTTTCTCGCTATTTCGCTAGGTTTGGAAAATAGGTGTGTCAAGGTAAATGCTCTATGGAAATCAAAAAGATGGCCGGAGAGCGGTTTGGTTGACGGAAGGATATTTGCAGGGCGAGTACCGTGTAAGATAAAAAGAGAGGAGACGGAACGATAAACGCTCCGCCCCTCTTATATAACAAGAATGAATGAATTATTGGGATAATCTCATCATAAAATATTGCTAGTGAGATACATCTTCTTCATTTATCCGATCAGAGATACTCAATGTCACGGAGAACATTGAGTATCGTGATATTCATTTTTAGATCAATTATTTACGTAAAATCCAATATGCCCAGTTGCGCCGCTAAAAGTTATGACAGATCCTACTTGAACTGTAGATCCATTACAAGAGACTCTATATCCCTTATCTATGGAAACAACTTTATACTTTCCATGTTCAACAAAGTAAACCCATGGACCTCCACTATAAAAACCACTGGTGATAGTATATTCCATGAAATTTTGATCTTCAATAACCATTGATATATGGGCGTCCTGATTTTGAGCTGTAACGTACATTTTTGAATACCCTTCTCTTTCTGCGGCATAGGAAGGTGATGGACCATTTACGTCAGCATTGATATTAATAACAGTTGTTGTTAATAGTGCAATATAGAATGAATAATACTTTCTTCATGATATATTTTCTTTATTTTCTTGTTTTAAAATTCCAGAACCAAGCCTCTCCCCAATCACCTGCGCCGGGTTTCGGAGCCGCTAGTTTAAGATGCTCACCATCCGCTTCCAAGATGTGATATTCATATTGAGGAGCGAAGGTATCATCAGTGTCTCCCATTTTCACCAGTCCTAATAAAGGAATGGTTCCGGTGAACGTTAATGTACCTTGATCCCAACCTTCTTTGGCTACAGCGGATAAGTCCCATGCGATTGTTCCGGATTGACCGCGGCTGGTTTCTACTTTCTTGCCAGCCAAGGTAAAAGTCATCCAACCTTCTAATCCATCTTTGGCATATCCTTTCTCAGTACATTGTTGGTCGATGTCTGTGGCTTGAACTTGCCACCATTCCGGACCTGTGCTTTCCATATAAGCACCATTTCCCCAAAGGCCGTTGCTGGCATCTGTATCCCAAACCCAAGTTACAGAATTATACTCCGGTCCGAATAATCCTTCATAAATAGAAGGCACATCCACATACTCGGAGATCGTCACATCGTTAGAGAAAGAGGTGATGGAGCCGTCTTGGTTCATAGCCCGGACGGTCAAGCTCGTGAGGGGAGGAGTGCCAATGATGGAACCCTCGGTTCCGGTGGCTAGGATGGCCCCGTCTTGATCCAATACCTGTACCGTCAGTGTGGGATTGGTGGAGAAGGTGAACTTGTTTTGTCCGGCCGTCGTTTGCGTAAGCGCTACACGGGCTTGCAGATCCGCCTCGGTTAAGTTGGCGGATATGCCCGGATCACTTTCTGTGATTGGGTCGCAGGAAACCATCATTCCTGCGATCAATGCCATTGCTATATAATATATATTCTTTATCATGATTGTATATTCTGAATTAAAAGGTTATTAATTAGCCCAGCCATTGTACTCGGCGTCCGCTCCCCAACCTTCGTTCTGCTGGAGTTCACTGGAGAGTGAGATTTGGCTCTCAGGTATCTTCATGAAACCGGCGGAGGTGTTGTAGCGGGAGGCGTAACCACCATTTTGCGCCTTGTTCGTGGCAGGATTACCTGCGATGTAGATAGGCGTACCTATCTGTTTCTGCAAGGCCGCGGCGGCAATGTGCCAGCGGCGGATGTCGTTCCAACGGGTACCCTCCAAAGCTAATTCCCAACGGCGCTCGTTTTGCAGAGCTTGGAGCGAGTAGCCGATAGCCGGAAGGCCGGCACGCTCCCGCACCTTATTCATACCGGTGGCATCTCCCTTGAGCTCGGATTGCATCAAGAGAACGTCAGCGAAGCGGATCAATACCAAGTCGTGGATGTTGTCCAAGGCTTGGTTATTCGCGCCTTGCGTCCAGCCATCGATTCCGTACATCTCGTTCTCGAAGGTCTTGAAGTAGCCACTCTCGTCATTGGATGTCTTGCATGCGACAGGAGACCATTTCATGGCATAGTAGTCCGTTTCCTGTACGAAGTCCGCCCAACCGCCTTTGTTATAAGCGGGTAATTTGTCCGTACGATATACGGAAGCGTCGCGACGCATGTCATTTGGTTCTGCGCTTGCCCAATCGTTCACGAAATTCGGTGCTACAGGCCCGGCTCCCCAACCTTGTCCGAAGGGGAAGGTATTTGCTACGTCTTGATCTCCGCGAAGACCGAAATGAAGCGCGTAACCATTGGCGAAAGCGATGGTAGTATTCCAACTGGCCAGCTTATTGAACTTGATGGCGAACATAGATTCCGGGTTGACGGCGTTATCATCCTCTACCCATTTCAATCCTTTTCCGGCGGTGTATTCGAAATCGTTCACCGTGCAACGGTTCGTGTAAGCCCAAAGGCTACGGAAGTCGGATGCTAAGGAATATCCGGAATTGTTCACGCAATCATCGATATAAGAGATCACTTGATCCTTCGTAAGGGTAGAGCCGTCGGCCAAGGTGACGGAGGTCAGCGGGTTGTAAGTGGCGCTGGTCAAGGCGGCTATATCTTCGCCATTCCCGTACATGCCGGTGTAGAACAACCAAGCACGGCCTAACATGGCCTCGGCGGTGTACTTGTCGACGTGTCCTGCCTCAAGGGATGACGTACCTCCACGCCATGCGGGCATGATGTCGGCGGCTGTCTTAAGGTCTAGCAAGATCTGTCCCCAGATCTCGGCGGGGCTTGCCTGTGGCACGTCGCTTGTCTGGGATGTAGTGATTAGGGGTACACGATTGTACATCGAGGCTAGCTCGTAGTAGAAATAGGCACGCATGAAGAGAGCCTCGCCCATCAATTGGTTACGTGCTTCCGTGGAAGGAAAGTCCGGACAGTTATCCAAGGTCTCTATGGCGCTGTTGGCACGGAATACGCCGGCATAACGGTCTTTCCAGAACTGGCGGGTCATGTCGGACTGATAGTTGCAGAGCAGGTCCATGGCCTGCATCAGCTTGTCGTTCGAGCCGCCCCCGCCTAGCGCGTCATCGCTGGCTAGTTGGGCGTAATAAAGGAACGATCTCTCGGGGTTGGCGCAAACGGATGCCATGCTGGCGTAAACGCCTGCTATCATTTGCTGGGCATCGTCGTACGACTCCGGGAATGTAGCGGTTGTCTTCTCTGTGTAATTGGTCGTGTCGAGCATGTCCTCACAACTGGAGAAGGCTACGGCAGCGCCCATACATATTGCATATATTAACTTTTTCATGTTGCTTTTCTCTTAAAATTTAATGTTAACACCTACCATATAAGTTCTGGGTGAAGGATAAGAACCTAAGTCGATACCTCTTGCCCAAGGATTGTCCTCGCGGTAACTATCGTTCGTACCGATTTCGGGGTCCATACCCTTGTATCCCGTGAAGGTGAAGAGGTTCTGGGCGCTTACGTACAGACGTAATTGCGGTAGTGGGCAGTTCTTCCATAGGTTCTTGAAGTCGTAGCCCAAAGTAACGTTCTGGATGCGGAAATAGCTGGCGTCTTCCACGAAGATATCGGATATCTGTTGGAAGTTGACACCTGTGTTACCCGGAACCAGACGAGGATAACGATTGGAGGTTCCCTCACCATGCCAGTACTCAAATACCTCGGAGGTGTAATTCTCCACGTTGCCGTCGGTAAACTTACGATAAGAGCGCATATTTTGTTGTCCGAAGGCCCCATAGGTGGTTACCGCTAAATCGAATCCTTTGTAACCAACGTTGAAGCTTAGACCCATCGTGATATCCGGGTGCGGGTTGCCGACTTCGGTCTTGTCGTCCTCGTTGATCACGCCGTCGCCATTCACGTCTACGAATTTCAAGTCGCCCGGTTGGATGGAGCTACCTTGCAGGGAGTTGGCTGCGTTGCCTTTACAGTTCTTATCCAGATAAGCCTGCACGTCGTCGGCGTTTTGCATGACACCTTCCGTTTTATAGGCCCAGAAATAACCGATCGGGTGTCCTACTTCCATACGGGATACAGGACGTGTGTTCTCGGCCAGTACCTTGTCCGGACCTAGGATGTAACCGTCTTTGTTGTTGATCTGCGTAACCTCGTTCTTGTTATGGGCAAGGTTTAGGTTCACGCCATACGTCCAGTCGCCCTTCTGGTCGTTCCAGCCTAAGCCGATCTCGACACCTTTATTTTCCACGGTACCGCCGTTGATATAGGGAGCGTTCGTTCCGTAAGAGTCTAGGATCGGGGCAACGATCAACAGGTCCTTGGTTTTCTTGTTGTACCAATCGAAGTTCAAGCTCAATCGGCCGCTTAGGAAACGGGCGTCCAGACCAAGGTCTAGCTGCTCGGAAGTCTCCCATGTCACGTCCTCGTTCGGCATGATGCTGGCATAACCGCCTTGCGTGGCCGTACCCTTGTTGTTGCCGAAGGAATATTGTCCGAGGTGGTCGAACGCTACGGTCGAGAAATATTGGAAGTTATCGATATTACAGTTACCGTTCTGACCCCAGCTGGCACGGATCTTCAAGAAGTCCATCCAGTCGTGCGTGCTTTCCATGAAATCTTCATTGCTCACGACCCAACCAGCCGATACGGAAGGGAATGTACCCCAGCGTTTACCACGGGCGAAGTTCGAGGAACCATCCGTACGTAAGATCACGCTAGCCATGTATTTCTCGTTGAAGTTATAGTTGATACGTCCGAAGAATGACGCTAAGGCGTTATCCCCTGTCGGATATCCTTTGGCTGAGGTAGGCTGAGAAGCCATGCTATTGCTGATATAAGCCCGGTCCCAGTCGGAGAACAGAAGGTCGTTCGCCGTTGCCTCCAGATACTCACCCATACCGAAACCGCTCTTCTTGAAGGATTGACCGACTAATACATCGAAGTTGTGTTTCTCGATGTTGAAGGTGTAGCTAAGCGTATTCTCGATCTGCCAGTCCCAACCAGTCGTCATGTTCTGGGTAACCTCATTGGTTAGTTTTTGATCGGTAGAGGTTAGTTTATAAGCCGGACTGTAGCCACGGTAAGAGCTGGAGTTCTGTTTGTAGCTGACCTGTCCTTTATAGACGAGTCCCTTGATTGGTTGTACCTTCAAGTAGCCAACCATAGTTAATCCGTAGTTTTTGCTCTTGTTGTTTCCACGGGAGGAGTTGACCATTGCGGCGATCGGGTTACTCGTATAAGAGTTGTAGTTGAACCAACCGGCCTTGTTCAAGTCGTCATACATATAGTAATCCCCGTTCTCGTTATAGATAGGAACCAGCGGGTTGGCACGTAACATCCAAGAGATGTCGTTACCGTATTGATTACCCTCGGAGATACCGGAAGATTCATTATGATTATAGTACAGGTTCTCGCCGAATGTGATGATATCCAAGTCACCCTCTTTCCACAAAATATGTTCAGAGTTCATGCGAACCGTGAAACGTTGGTAGTCGGAAGCGACCGGCTTGCCTAGCGTACCTTCCTGTTTCGTGTAGGATACACCCGTGGAGAATTTGGAGCGTTCCGTACCACCGGCCAAGTTCAGGGAGTGGCTGGTAGTGATGGCGTTCTTGTTGCGGATTGCGTCAAGCCAGTTGGTACCCTCATCCTCGCCGCTCATGTAACGGTTGTACTGTTCTTGTGACATGTAATTCGTCCACGTGTAAGGTTGGTTACCCGTGTTGAAGTTCAGTTGGTCCATGACTGCCATGTATTCCTTTGCATTCAGCAAGTCCGGCATCTTATATACGTTCTGGAAACCTACATAGCCGTCGTAACTAACCTGTAATTTACCCTGTTTGCCCTGCTTTGTCGTGATCAATACAACACCGTTGGCCGCACGTGAACCGTAGATCGCAGCGGAAGCGGCATCTTTCAATACGTCCAAGCTCTCGATATCGGCGGGACTTAAGGAATTGATGTCGCCTTCGACGCCATCAATAATGTATAGCGGAGTCGTGCTGCCGTTCGTTCCGGCACCACGAATGTTGATATCGAAACTCTTACCCGGCTGGCCGGAGTTCGCTACGATATTGACGCCCGGGCTTTGGCTCTGCAAGGCACCTAGCGGGTTTGTCGTGTTTAATTTTTGGATATTCTCTCCCTTTACTTGAAGGGTAGCACCTGTCACCAACTTTTTCTTTTGTACACCATAACCTACTACCACTACCTCGTCCAAACTCTGTGAGTCCTCTTTCAAGGTGATCTGTAAGTCGGATGTTTGGGCGGTTACGGGAATCTCTTGGGTCATATAACCGATGTAGGAGATCTCTATGATAGAGCCGGGGGCGGCCTCTAAGCTGAACTTACCATCCAAATCGGTTATCACTCCGTTTGTCGTTCCCTTTACGATAACATTGGCACCGATGACTTCCATTCCTGTTGCGTCTTTCACGGTACCAGTGATTCTTTTTGTTTGTTGCATGACTTCCATCGAAGTACTAGGGGCGGCTAACATTTGTGGTATGCCACCTAGCTGGAAGGCCATACATGCGCCTAAAAACAGCGTCGTTTTCTTAATTGTTGAATTCATTATTTTTTACATTAAATCATATAAGGCTAAACTAAAATTCATTTACTCAATAGGGTCATTAGCGGTTAACTGCTAAAAACATTAGATTTTCGGTCCTTCCTCATAGGCAATTGTTTTTTGTTGTTAATATGTATTGTTAATTTCTGTCGCAAAATTACGTCGGATCCCAAGTGCGTTCAAATACTATTTTATCCAAGAATAATACTTTTTTGCCGGAGTGTATTTTTAACACATCGATGGGGTAGCCGTAGGCATGAAAGCCTTTGTGACTGGTCGCAAAGATAGATGTGTGAAGGAAAAGAGAAGGGGGGATTTTGTATAGAAATAGGGGGGGATATGTATTTATCCCTGTTAAAAAGGTCTCTTATACAATGATTTTTGTCTTTTTGTAGTTATCCCGGAACTCTTTGGGAGAGCAGTTTTTCTTTTTCTTAAAGATACGGTTGAAGTTCGAGAGGTTATTGAAGCCGCAGTCATAACAAATCTCCGCGATGGATCGTTGCGTGTCCACCAGCATGCGGGCGGCGTAACCGATACGGATATCGGTGATATAGTCGGAGAGGGTCTTCCCGGTCCTCAACTTGAAGAAACGGCTGAAAGCGGAAGGGGCCATACCTACGAGTTCCGCCAGTTGGTTTAGGCGGATATCCTGTTGGTATCGTTCGTTAATGTAATTTTGTACTTTCTGGATACGACGGCTCTCGGAATGGATATCTGTTATTTTAGCGAATGAGGAGCTGGCCAATACTTTGTAGTTCTCCTCGACAGAAAGCTCATATAAGATGGTTAAGAAGTTGATGACCGCATAAAAGCTTTGCTCCTCGGAAACCAGCTTTTCCAGTAAATGGTAAACCTTCAGGATGGAAGACATCGGGAAACTGATGCCGCATTGGGCTTTCTCCAACATTTTCCGGATACTGTTGAATTGGTTTTTCTCCAATAGATTCTTCCCGAAGAGATCGGGAGAGAACTGGATCGTGATCTCATGGATCAAAGGCGATTTACATGCGTTCTGCTCCCAGACATGCTCCAGTTCTTTCCCGGTTATCAATACTAACTCGTATTCTCCGATCACTTCCGCAGAGTCACCGACCACACGCCTTACCCCCGGAGCGTGCTCAATGAAATTGAGCTCGTACTCCGAGTGGCAATGGATCGGATAGGTAAATTCTGTCTTACGCCGGTCTACGATGTAAAAGCAGTCCTTTTCCGATAGTGGGGTTATCTCGCGGATAATGTCCATTCTCTGTTGACAATTTAGTTAGTGAGCCTCGGTCAGCTCTATGACCTTGCTATGGGCATGAGCCGTAGAGAACACGTTCATTCCTATTTTCATCAAGAAATCTCCGCTGAAGGTACCTCCGTCGGTAACCAAGGTCGATTTCTGGCCCGGCATGAGGTTTATCTCTTGTACCTTATATTTCTTATTCGGGTCCAATCCTTGTAGCTTTACGGGGAAAGTCTTTTCTCCGAAGCGAGGGTGGATATCATAAGCGAATAGGACGGATTTGCTTTTTGCCTTATCCACGTACATCACGGATGAATGGTTGGTATCGTAAGGGGAGACTAGACGGTACAGATCGCCGTCGAGGATCGTGCCCTTTAGACGTTTGTAGTTGGCAACTGCTTCTTGGCAGTATTTCATCTCGTCATCGTTCATTTCCTTCAAGCTGATATCGAAGCCCATCTTACACATCATGGCCACGTCGGTACGGAACTTGATAGAGGTATTCTTGTTCCAGCTAGTCACGTGGGCGCACATTGCCTTTGCCGGGAAGAACTGGGAGAATCCCCATTGGATATACAAACGCTCGATCGGATCGGTGTTGTCGCTGCACCAGAATTCCGTGAAATATTTCAATGCCTCGTAATCACAGCGGGCACCCCCACCGGAGCAAAGCATGATCGGTAGGTGAGGGTATTTCTCGGCTACCCGTTTGAATACGTTATAGACACCTCGTACATGGTCGATATACAATTGATTCTGCTTCTCTTTAAGATAGGGGGAATAGACATTGGTAATCGGGCTGTTGCAATCCCATTTGAAGAAAGCCAGATCCGGATTCTCGATCATGATATTATCCACCACGCTGAATACATAATCCTGTACTTTCGGGTTGCTTAAGTCTAAGACAAGTTGATTGCGATAGTAATAGGTCTCACGATTCGGTAGATGGATCGCCCAGTCCGGGTGTTTCTCGAAAAGTTCGCTCTTGGGGTTTACCATCTCCGGCTCGATCCAGATACCGAATTTCACGCCGGCATCTTTAGCGACCTGCACCAGATGAGGAATGCCGTTTGGCAACTTATCGTGTGTAACCTCCCAATCGCCCAATCCGGCCTTATCGTTTTGACGAGGGTATTTATTAGCGAACCAACCATCATCCAGCAAAAACATATCTACACCTAGATGCTTGGCTTCTTTCATTAGTTCCTCCAATTTCTTCTCGTTGAAATTGAAACCGGTCGATTCCCAGTTGTTCAGTAGGGTAAGTCGATCGCCTTTACCATCCTTGATCTGGTAATTACGTGCCCAATCATGGATATCACGACTGGCTTTTCCGGTTCCTTGGTTACTCAACGTAAAGATAAACTCAGGGGTGACGAACCATTCGTTCGGTTTCAATTCATAGGCGGACGCATAGGGATTGATGCCGGAGATGACACGAAGGTTACCGGCGTTGTCCACCTCGAACGTAAAGCGGTAGTTTCCAGTCCAACCTATCGTTCCCATTAAAACATCTCCTGTATTCTCGCTGGCCGGGGCACCTAACCCAATCTCAAAAAACGGGTAAGCGTGCATGGCGGCACGGGAGCCTAGTTTCGTATCGATAATCTTTTTCCCGAATTTCAAGTCTTGGCTGCTCATCTGTACTTCTTTGGCCCAGTCACCGCTAAACTCGGTCAATACATAGCGAGGACTCTCGAAATAAAGCATATTGGAAGCGTATTGGGTAATCGTGACCGGTTTTTTCTCCATATGACGAATCTCAGTCCAAGCCTTGATCACGTTTTCTTTAGCGAAGGTTACATAATGTAATTTAGCCTCCACTGGGTATACATCGTCTTTCAGGGAGATAATTGTCTCCGTAACGTTATTGTCTAGTTTCTTAGATTCGCTGGAAACATACTTGAATATGCTAGTCATGTTTCCGTCGTTATGCTGGATGGCGAAAGCTGGTTCGAAATAATCTTCCGCTCCTGAGCAAGGATATACTTCCCATCCACGGGTTGATACGCTGCCATCCGTTCCGGCTTGGATATTCCATGAGAGGTTCTCAAATTCGGATTCGTTTACTAATTTATTCCCTAGATAAGTTTGGTAGAGCCGTCCATTGGGGGCTACTTGTAAAATCAAGTCCGTCTCATTGGTTGAGATTAAGATCATCTTTTGATCGGCGGCTTTTACGAATGGCAAACAAAAGCACAAAAGGATAACTGTAAGTAATAGATTTTTCATGGTAAATTATTTGAATGTGTAAATAGTAGAGACGTAGCGTGCCACGCCTCTACTAGAATACATATTGTAATTAATTCTGCTCTTTCAGGATCACGTCGTGAGCGCCACCCTCAACGATACTCGTAGAGGAGACAAGCGTGATCTTGGCATGCTGCTGCAACTCTTGGATAGAGATGGAACCACAGCTACACATCGTAGCGATCATCTTACCCAATGTTACGTTTAAATTATCTTTCAATTTTCCGGCATACGGTACATAGCTGTCCACGCCTTCCTCGAATTTCAAGGATTCGTTCCCACCCATGTCATAGCGCTGCCAGTTCTTCGCACGGTTAGAGCCCTCACCCCAATACTCCTTCACGAAGTTGTTTCCGATTTTCATCTTCTTCGTAGGCGACTCGTCGAAGCGGGCGAAATAACGGCCCATCATCAAGAAATCGGCACCCATAGCCAACGCCAATACCATATGGTAATCGTGTACCAGACCACCATCGCTACAGATAGGGATATAAACGCCGTGTCTTTTGAAATACTCGTCACGAGCTTTCGCTACGTCGATCAAGGCGGTAGCCTGTCCGCGACCGATACCTTTCTGCTCACGGGTGATACAGATGGAACCACCACCGATACCTACCTTGATGAAATCCGCTCCGGCGTCAGCCAAGTAGTTGAAACCATCTTGGTCAACCACGTTTCCGGCACCAACCAGTACCTTGTCTCCGTAGGTATCCTTGATCCAGTGCAAGGTCTCGTACTGCCATTCGGAATAGCCGTCGGAAGAGTCGATACACAATACGTCAACGCCAGCCTCTACCAATGCCGGAACACGTTCCTTATAGTCGCGGGTGTTGATACCGGCACCTACTAATAATTTCTTATCACCGCCGGATAACTCTTTCGGGTTCTCACGGTGGCTATCGTAGTCCTTGCGGAATACGAAGTATTGAAGCTTCTGATCCTTGTCGATGATTGGCAATGTATTCAACTTATGATCCCAGATAATCTGGTTCGCCTCTTTCAAGGTCATGCCTAGCTCGCCAACGATTAGTTTAGCGAACGGGGTCATGAAATCTTTCACCTTCATGTCGATCGGGTCTTTGCCTTCACGGTAATCGCGACTGGTTACCATACCTAGCAATTTGCCGTTAGGCGTACCATCATCTGTCACACCAATCGTAGAATGTTCTGTCCGGCGGACTAGCTCAAGCACGTCGGCCAAGGTATTCTCGGGCGTAAGGTTAGAGTCGCTGATAACAAATCCGGCCTTGAATTTCTTTACTTTGCGAACCATATCCGCTTGGCTCTCGATCGGTTGCGAGCCGAAGATGAAGGAAAGTCCTCCGTTGCGAGCCAACTCGATTGCCAGTTTAGGGCCGGAAACCGATTGCATGATCGCTGAAACGAAAGGAATATTTAATTCAATAGCGGATTTCTCGCCAGACTTGAATTTCACAAGCGGCGTTTTCAATGAAACGTTTGCGGGAATACATTCTTTGGTGGTTAAACCGGGAATAAGTAAATACTCACCAAATGTTCTCGATACATCGTTTAAGTAGATTGCCATAAGATTTTATATTTACAGGATGAGTTTTTTTAATTGTGCAAAAGTAGCGATTTCTGTTCATATATGAATCACATGTTTACATGAAATGTTCGAAATATGCGTCCCGCAACATTTATAGTTATGGATTTGTTATTAATGTAGATTTAAAAAGGAGGAAAATATGAGAGTTGTAGTTGATAAGGCTCAATCCAGAGGGTATGCGAATCACGGTTGGTTGAAAACACATCACACGTTTAGCTTTGCTAATTATTACAATCCGGAAAGGGTTCATTTCGGGATGCTACGTGTATTGAATGATGATTCCGTGGCGCCGGGTGAGGGATTCGATATGCATCCACATAAGAATATGGAGGTTATCTCCATCCCGTTAAAGGGATATTTACGCCATGGGGATAGCATAAAGAATAGCGAGGTGATTACGCCGGGAGATATTCAGGTGATGAGCGCCGGTACCGGTATCGTGCATAGCGAGTTCAACGACAGCGGTAATGAACAATTGGAGTTCTTGCAAATATGGGTATTTCCCCGTGAGGAGAATACCAAGCCTCATTATGCCAGTTATGACGTGCGTCCGGTTACTTCGGAAAAGAATAAGTTGTCCTTGATCATCGCTCCGGACGGTAGCGCTCCTGCGTCGATCAATCAAGACGCTTGGTTCTCTTTAGGAAACCTAGATGCCGGTCAAGTAAAAGAGTACAAGCTACATAGTAAAAATAATGGAGTTTATTTATTCGTGATCGACGGAGAGGTGGAGGTAAGTAATACGATCCTGTCTAAGCGTGACGGGGCCGGATTCTGGGAAACCGATAGCATTACGATAGAAGTCTTGAAGCACGCAAAAGTTCTTTTGATAGAAATTCCGATGATGAAATAAATGTTGATAGGTTAGTGCTGGCGGGTATCTTAATAGTTGATGTAACAAAGCTATTAGGGTACCCGCTCTTTCCTTGTTAATGTTTTATCGGTTTATCCGTGAAGTAATCGATCATCTTTAAGATCGCCCGGCTACAAGCTGGACAGAATGGAGCGTAATCACGCATCATACAGTGATCCATCGGGCGATAAATGCCTTTAGCGATGTAACCGCCTCCCTCGAATACGCCTGCCTTATCCTTATGGGCGTCATCTAATGGGGTAGGTATCGGTGTATTAGTCGGTAGAAGATCTTTCCATTTAGCATCGAAGTTAACCAAGGTCGTGATGTTCGGTTCCCAAGGCTCGTACTTCAAATTATAAAAATCTTGATAAGCGACCTCGGAACTGAAATATTCATCTGCTAGACCAGCGAAACTATGTCCGAACTCGTGAACGAATACGACCGGGGTACGTGGGTTATCGGCGGTTCCCATGGCATAAAAATTATACATACCGCCACCACCGTAAGCGTCCGTGTTTACCAAGATGAAGATTGCGTCGCAAGGAGCGTTCCATACGGCGTCACGTATAGACTTCATATCCGGGGTGGTTAAATAGCGATCTACACCGAATGTATAATAACCGGAATTCAATGCGGTATTCTTGAATATACCTTTACCGGATACATCTGTTCCCGATTCTTCCGAAACGGCATCTACCGCCCAAATATTGAAATCTTCCCGGCGAGTGTCATAAGGCGGGGTTTTAAACAATGCCTCCGTAAAACGTTTGGCATCAGCTACGAATTTCTCTTGCTCATCCGCCGTATAACCTTCCGCCAAAAATACGAGGTCTACTTTCCCGGAGGAATCCCCGTTATATTGGATTTTTGTGATCCGGTTTTCCTTGAGTTTTCCCCGGTCAATAAAAATACTGGCCGGATCAATCTCTTGTTTCAATAAAAGATGGAACTGCATGTCGGCCTTGTCTCTTGCCGTAATCTCAATGATGACAGGAGCTTTCGGATAGGGGATAGAGATGCTATTTGTCCAAGATTGTGTCTCGGTCTTCGCTTGCTCCGTACTTCTCCATTCTTCGAATAACGTATTGAATCCTCGTGAGTAGATCAACTCTTTACCGGCTTTATCATATACATTAATATAATACCCTCCATAACCAAACGGATCGATCAAGTTTTTGACCGGCCCTGCCCAGACGGGTTCTTCCCGGAGTTGTTGTATAGCGGCGGCTTGGAAATCCCAATTCCCGCTCAATGCGAAATCAATCCGGAGACTTTTCTTCGTGAAGTGTTTTTCAAAATTAGTTTGTGCCAGACAAGTGAAACTGAAAAGAATGGCGAATAATAATAATAAGGTTATTCTTGCTCTCATAGATCTATAATATTTATCATGTGTCAACTTTATGACGCAAATGTATATTATTTTTTTATAGATTTGCCACGATTAGTGTATTATACTCGTTTATAAATAAATTAGACCTATGTTTAGAGAGATCAGACGAAAAGACCGGATTTTGGATAATGAGTTGGCAATTCGTTTATTGGAGGAGGCGGAATATGGTTTTTTGGCCATGTCGGGGATAAATGGGTATGGGTATGGAATCCCGATCAATTATGTAAAGGAAGGGGATTCTATTTATTTCCATTGCGCTCCGGAAGGGTATAAGCTGGAATGTCTACGAGAAAACCCGAAAGTGAGTTTCACGGTAGTTGGCGCTACACAAATCGTTCCGGGAAAATTCACGACAGGTTACGAGAGCACTATCGCTTTTGGAGAGATACATTTGGATTTGCCGGAAGAAGAGCGTCGGTATGCCTTGCGGCTACTCGTGAATAAATATTCATCGGCGTTTAAGGAGATCGGCGAAAAGTATATTGAGAAATCTTTTTACCGGACTAATATCTTACGTCTAGATATCTCGCATATCTCGGGAAAGTGTAAACGATTGTCTCAATAGTATAAGAAGGGCCTAGCCCTTTCTTGCAATATATCAATGATGGCTTAAATAATTAGAGACTCCTGCGTTTGTCGCTTTCATGGCGTCTTTTCCTTTGGACCAATTTGCCGGGCAAACCTCGCCATATTCTTCGAAGTGCTGTAAGGCATCGACCATACGGAGAGCCTCGTCTACGTTACGGCCTAATGGTAAATCGTTGATTACATAATGACGGATCAAGCCCTCTTTGTCAATCAGGAACAGACCCCGGTAAGCGACCGGATTTCCTCTGGAGATAAGTTCTCCACTTTCGTTTGTAATATAATCAGCGGCTAATACGCCAAAGTTTTCAGAGATGGTTTTGGAAAAATCGGATACGAGTGGATAAGTCACCCCATGGATACCTCCTTTATTCTTATCTTGGTTTAACCATGCGAAATGAGAAAATTGAGAATCGACGGAGCAACCAACCACCGCTACGTTACGTCTTTCGAATTCCTGTAACTTTTGTTGGAAGGCATGTAATTCTGTCGGCAAACGAATGTAAAGTCCATCGGATAGAAAAACATGACTACATACTTCTTGCCTACATATTGTTCCAAAGAGAAATCCTCGATGATCTCATTGCCATTCACTACTGCCGGAGCGTGGAATTCCGGTGCCTTTTACCTATTAATGCTTTCATATTATAATTAATTTGTTTGTTAAGTAACAAGCGTAAGTGAAGGTTTGTTGTTGCTTTTTAGTAAAGAGACTGATTTTCTTGTGAAATAGACCTAAAGTTTATGCTTTAAAATTTCTCTGATTTTCAAAGATTTTATTTCTTTGTAACTTATTGATGTTAATAAAGAAAGTATATGGAGGTTTCCGAGGTAAAACAGCGTTTGCTGACAGATTTTTACATATTATCCCATGGGAGGTGCTCTGTATGATAAAAACGGTGCACTAATTGATATAAATAAGTCCTTAAACGAGAAATTTCCTTTTACGAATGAAGCGGACTTCTTATTAAATAATCTTTTCGTACAGATTTGTTGACCGATCTTCAAAACAATATCTGCGTGGGGAAGCGTGGTTTCCGGTTCTTTGCCTGTACCGTACTCCATCATCCCCTCAATGAATGAGGATAGAGATATTCTTGGGTATACCTTATTATTAACGGGTAATCCGGCGGTCGGGCAGGAGGCAGCCGGTTATGACCGGGAATTGAAGGAATTGACGGACATGTCGCAAAGATGGCGGAAGCGGTTCCTGATACGATCCTTTGGTAAACAAGCAACTGGTTGTAGAGAGGATTATCGCTTATGCTGTGGAGACTTGTATAACGCCGGAGTCGATCAATCGGCGTATCGATGATCTTCCGGGTTTCATTTATCCGGATGAGACTAAGCGTCGTGTGGCGCGATCGTGCAAAGTTGCTTGAATAAGTCGGAGATCATGAATTTAGATTTATCGATTCCGGGACATAACGCTCCGATCGTTTATTTTAAACTACGGTTGGTACCGGTACATGACCGGTATGTGATTATTTATATACGGAATGTATCGGAGCTCGTTGAGCAGGAGAAAGCGAATGAGGCGTTAAGCAGTAAGTTGTCCGAAAGCCGGATGATGATGGAGCTTGCTTTGCAGAATAGCAAGATTACGACTTATTCTTTTAATTTCAGCCGGTTTAAGTCTTGCGATAAAGTACATTGTAACCGTTGTTTCCAGTTTTATGGCACGACCAATAGTTTATTGAAACGTAATCAGTTCATTTGTCAGGCTTTGCCACAACTTCGTCACCCGGACGATTCTGGCGACTTTTCTATCTATTCAATACGATCCGTACGAATAAATTGGATGAATATAAAATAGATTTTCGTCTAAAGAACGATGATAACACCTATCGGATCTATGAGGTGATCGGTAAGACGCATGAAAAGGATGAAAATGGTTTCCCGAATTTGATTGTTGGCTGTATGATCGATGATCAAGAACGATTGAGTTTGAGGAAGACTTGATCTTAGCCAAGGAAAAAGCGGAGGAGGCGGATATGCTTAAGTCGACTTTCTTAGCGAATATGACCCATGAGATCCGTACACCGTTGAACGCTATTGTCGGTTTCTCTGATTTGTTAGAGAGTGGAGGAGGATTCAGGAATTGCGCCAAAATTATATTAGTTTAATCAAGATGAACAATGATTTACTTTTAAGTATAGTAAATGATGTTTTGGATATTTCCAGAATCGAGTCTGATATGATGACGTTTACTTATATGGATGTTTATTTACCTTCCTTTATGAAAGATCTATATAACTCCATACAATTACGTAGACCGGAAGGGTGGAAATGACCTTGGATGCATGTCCCGATATCATATTTAATATAGATCGAAATCGATTATGGCAAATCTGCATGAATTTATTGACGAATGCGGTTAAGCATACTAAAAGGTCGTATTTGGTTTGGTTATACGCTTGAGGCTGAGGAGAAAATGATTAAGTTTTATGTTTCGGATACAGGTTGTGGCATTCCCAAGGATGAATTGGATAATATCTTTGCCCGATTCGTGCAATTAAGCGATTTTGAGCAAGGAGTCGGATTGGGATTAGCAATTTGTAAAGGTCTGGTATTAAAATGGGCGGTAATATTTCAGTGATTTCCGAAGAAGGATTTGGTTCTACATTTATTTTCACTTTACCTATGAAAAGACCCAATAGTTGGAAAAACTAGTGAACAATACTCTTTGAAATTCGGTTGTCTATATAAGAGATGATTTAGGTTGTAGTCAATTTCCATAATAAGCATTAACTTATACATGCTTTTGGTTTATGTTTTGCCATAAGAAATTCTGGACTTATGGCCTAATCTTTTGTATCATACCTGTAATCAAGGATTTTATATGACGAAAATAGAAATAAAGAATTTATCTATTCTTTCGGCCCGGAGAAAATGCGTGCGAAAAGAATGCTAGTAGCGGGAAAAGTAAACAAAACATTTTGAAAGAAACGGGTTGCACGGTAGCTGTACGTAATGCGAACCTAAAGATTGAGGAAGGGAGTTATTTGTGATAATGGGACTTTCCGGAAGTGGAAAATCTACGCTGTTACGTTGTATTAACCGATTGAACGAGCCCTCTTTGGGAGAAGTTTTATCAACGGAAAAACATAACGACTTCTCGGATAAAGAATTATTGGATATACGGCGTAAGAAATGGCTATGGTTTTCCAGCATTTTGGATTGCTGCCCCATCGCACGGTATTGAGTAATATCGCTTTTGGCTTGGAGTTACAAGGGTTCCTAAAAAGAAAGAGACCAGAAAGCTGTGGAAAGTGTAGCCCTAGTAGGGTTAAAAGGATACGAGAACCAGAAGGTTAGCGAGTTGTCTGGAGGTATGCAGCAACGTGTCGGATTGGCCCGTGCGATCGCAAATGATCCCGAGGTGCTCTTGATGGATGAGGCTTTTCTGCCTTAGACCCATTGATCCGTGTACAGATGCAGGATGAGCTATTGAAACTACAAGAGAAGATGCAAAAACGATCATCTTTATTACGCATGATCTTGACGAGGCGATTAAGTTGGGGATCGTATCGCCATTATGAAAGACGGGGAGGTCGTGCAAGTAGGTACCCTGAGGAGATCTTGACAGACCCGGCCAATCATTACGTCTCAGATTTACGGAAAATGTAGATCGTGGACGTATCGTTACGGCCTCATCGATTATGATAACCCAGCCGGTTGTCGCTCGTATCCGTAAAGATGGCCCGGAGACCGTGTTGAGGAAAATGAAAGAGAAAAACTTATATGTATTGCCGGTCGTGGATGGGAATAGGCAATTTCTGGGCGAGGTTCGTTTGAAAGATGTCTTGGCTCTTCGGAAAGCGGGGAATCATGATCTCTCATCGATTGTGATGAAAGAGGTGCCTTCGGTTCTGGAAAACACGACGGTTGAGGATATGCTTCCTTTGTTACCGGAGATTCGGCAGGCCTTACCGGTCGTTAATGAGGCCAACCAATTGGCTGGCTTGGTTTCTACTTCATCGATTATAATCGAGATGACGGGGAAGGATAAAGAGGAAATAGATCAAATTGTTCAAAATGCGATAGAATTATGATAAATATAGGAAAATATATAGAGATTGCCATTAATTGGCTGACTGAGCATTTCGCTCGTTTTGATGTGATAAATGATGGGGTCGGAGGATTTATCGATACTTTTCAAGATGGGCTGACTTGGATTCCGTTTTATGTGATGATTTTGGGCTTGGCATTGTTGGCTTGGTTCAAGGCAGGAAAAGGAGTCGGCGTGTTCACGGCATTGGGTCTATTGTTAATTTACGGAATGGGTTTCTGGGTGGAAACGATGCAGACTTTGGCCTTGGTACTGTCTTCTACCATTATCGCCTTGATGATCGGAGTTCCGTTAGAATTTGGACCGCACGTAGTGACCGGGCGGATAAGATCATCCATCCGGTCTTGGATTTGATGCAAACGATGCCGGCTTTCGTCTACTTGATACCAGCCGTTTTGTTTTGGTTTGGGACCGGTACCCGGCGCTTTCGCAACGGTGATTTTCGCCATGCCTCCGGTTGTACGGCTGACCGATCTGGGAATCCGTCAAGTCCCGCCGATATTGTGGAGGCTACCCGCTCATTTGGCGCTACTTCCTCTCAGTTGCTTTATAAGGTGCAATTGCCATTGGCTTTGCCTACGATCATGACGGGAGTGAATCAAACGATCATGCTTTCACTTTCTATGGTAGTTATAGCGGCCATGATCTCGGCAGGAGGATTGGGTGAGATTGTCTTGCGAGGAATTACCCAAATGAAAATAGGTTTAGGTTTCGAAGGAGGTATAGCGGTCGTTATCTTGGCTATTATCTTGGACCGTATTACGCAGGGCTGGGCGAAAGGTAAAGTGAATAAACAAAGAAATAAGAAACATAGAAAGAAAGAAATAGATATATGAGACGATTTACGATTATTATTGGATGCTGTATGCTTTTGGTGACCTTACAATTTATTTTCAGTTGTGTGGATAGCAAGGATCGAAAGAAAATATCGATAGCGTACGCTAATTGGGCGGAGGGCATTGCTATGACCAACTTAGCCAAAGTGATATTAGAGGATCAAGGATATCGGGTAACATTAAAAATGCGGATATCGCCCCGATCTTTACTTCTGTCGCTTCGGGAAAAGCGGATGTGTTCATGGATGCATGGTTACCGGTGACCCATGCGGATTATATGGAACAATACGGGGACCGGCTTGAGACACTCGGAACGGTTTATGAGCATGCGAAATTGGGCTTGGTAGTTCCGGAGTACGTTACCATTCGTTCCATCGAGGATTTGAATGCCCATAAAGATCAATTTAAAGGTGAGATTATAGGGATCGATGCCGGCGCCGGTTTGATGAACTCGGCGGATAAGGCGGTTCAAGATTATTCTTTGGATTTTGATTTGAAATCTTCCAGTGGGGCTACGATGGTTGCTTTCTTGAAGAAATCGATTGATGCGAACGAATGGATCGTGGTTACCGGATGGACCCTCATTGGATGTTCTCACGTTATCCGTTAAAATTCTTGGAAGACCCGAAAGAGGAATTTGGAGACTCGGAGCATATCGAGGTTATCGCTACGAAAGGATTCTCTGAGAAAGATCCATATGCAGCCTCTTTTCAAGAACTTTAAGTTAACCGATGAACAACTGAGCGAATTGATGTATTATATGGAAGACGGGACACGTACGGAATCGCGATCAGCCCGTGCTTGGCGAAAAACATCCCGAGATAATCAAATTATTCTTACCTTCGCAGGAGAATCAATTGAATGGGAGCCATGAGACAAATTAAGGGAGTCATATGTATTTTAATAAGTATCGTTATGTGTTGGTCTGCTTCAGCCGCAAACAATAAACGTTATGTGAATATCGTATTTATCGGGAATAGTATCACGTTTGGCGCCGGGTTACCGAAGCCTGTCCATGATGCGCCTCCTGTAAAGGCTGCGTTGTTTTAAGCAAGTGCCCGGAAGTGGCTTCGGTCAAGTATTCCAATAGAGGACAGAGCGGCTGTACTACCGTTGATTATTTGCCGGATACGAATACGCTCTTCCCGTGGGCCGTACGTGCTGCCGATAAATTTAAGGATGAGACTTGGGCGGATTTGGTGTTCTCTATTATGCTGGGGACGAACGATAGCGCGATAGAAGGCACGAACGGCTGCCCGGTAACGCCGAGCGGTATTATGAGAACATGAAGACAATTATCAATCGCTTATTAGCTTTATACCCGAATTGCCGTATTGTGGTACATCGTCCTCTATGGTATAGCCCGAATACGTATAATGGAGCTAAATATTTGGAAGAAGGCTTGCGAAGGCTCCAAGATTATTATCCGCAAATACAACGATTAGTCGATTATTATGCGTCTCATTTTCCCGGACAAGTCTTTCTGGGAGATACGAAGGATTTGATTACTTTAAGGAAAACCATTTGACAGATTTCCAAGCGGAGAAGGGCAACGCCGGAGTGTTCTATCTTCATCCGAATGAGAAAGGAGCGGTCCGGTTAGGCGAATTGTGGAGTGAGGCGATTCGTCAGGCTTTAGGGCTTTGACCTCTATAAAAGCCATGCCATCCCAAAGACGACATGGCTTTTAGGTCCATTTATAGGTATGACAAGCAAGTATTCGTTTATCTTTTCCTAATCGATGATCCATTAATACGGCATGATGTTCTCCGTATAATTTAAGTTTCTCGACAATATTTTTCGCTGTAGCCTCTTCCTCTACCTGCTCTCGGACGAAGCCCCATAGGAAATCTTGTGTCGCCTTGTCTTTCTCTTCGGAAGCGATATCGACAATCTTGTCGATTGATCCGATACATGCACCTCATGCTCGTAGATATGCTGGAAAATCTCCAACGGCTCTCCCATGCTGTAGGAACGGAATTAACTACTCCGATCGTCACTTGTCCGCCACGCTTGATTGAGTAATCGATCATTTTATAGGCATGTTCAAGTTCCTCTTGCGATTGTTTTAACGTCCAATGCGCGAAACCATCCAGCCCTATCTGAGTGAAATGTACCGACATGGATAAATATAGGTTGGATGACCACATCTCCATGTTGATTTGCTCGTTGAGAGCATCTGATAATTTTCTGCTTAAAATCATAATGGCTTATTCTATTTTATGTTGTTTATAAATAGAACAAGCCATTATCGGTTTTGTTGAGTTTTACGAAGGAAAGTGTATCGAGGTTATTTGATCTCGATTACTTTCTCGGCCATTTTAGCCTCTTCCTCAGTTCTTTTCGGTATGCTGATACTCAAGACGCCGTTCTCAACCTTCGCCTCAATCTTGTCTTTCTCTACATTGTCAGGCAAAACCATGGTTTGTTGGAACTTGCTATAAGAGAATTCGCGTCTCAGATAGCGTCCGTCTTTCTTATCCTCATTCTTTTCTTCTTTTTCTCCATAGATACGACCAAGTTGTTGTTCTCATCGATCTTGATGTTGAAATCGTTCTTCGTCATACCGGGCGGCTACCTCAACTCGATAATCCTTATCGGATTCTATCACGTTGATGGCTGGAGCTGTAGAGTTTGCTTTTATCATCCAGTCGTTGTCAAATAAATCATTGAATACATACGGTAACCAATTTTGACTTCTTCTCATCGGTGTCATAATACAGTCCTCCAATTATTAGTTAAACATTCTATTTACTATTCTTATTTCTGAACTCGTTCTTTTAATCTCGAATTCGCTATAGATACTTCAAATGGCATGCCAATCTGATAATGTGTGTGTTAATGCGGATAAAGAGATTGAATAAGGTTTAACTCACGCATGGGGAACTTATGATTCGGGGATGCGGGTGCAGGGAATAATATCTTTTAGAAACTGGAATAAGATACAATGAAACGGGAATCTGTAATATTGGCATAATATACGTTATTTTGGCACGATAGAATGACGGGTTGGATAATAACTTTTATCTTTAGACGTTCTATTCATGAATCATATGGGATCATGTTATCTAAAACAGTAAAGCTATTATGTCTAGAAGTAAGGAATTGATTTTATTGGCCCAACGTATCCGGGCCTTGTCCCAGACGGGGTTGGTTTATTCATTAAGCGAGTACGATACGGAACGTTATGAAGAGTTGAGCCGCCTAAGTGATGAGATAACGGCTCTGGCTACCGGATTGAAGCCCGATGATGTGGCGAGTGGTTACCGCCCGGCCCAAGAGTATGTAACCCCGAAAGTCGATATCCGTGCGGTTGTCTTTAACGAGAAAGACGAGATTTTGCTGGTCCGTGAGAAAATGGACGGATGTTGGTCGTTGCCCGGCGGATGGAGCGATGTGGGTATTCCCGAAAGAGGTAGCGGCGAAAGAGGTGAAAGAGGAGACGGGCTTGGATGTGCTTCCGGTCCGCTTGCTGGCCGTGATGGATATGAGCAAGCATCCGCATCCCGCTATACCTTATTATGTATATAAGTTTTTATCCTTTGCGAGTTGAAGGGCGGGTCGTTTACCGAGACCTTCGATATCTTGGGAAAGGCTTCTTCGATTGGAGGAGTTGCCCCGTTGTCCTTGGAGCGTGTGCTGCCGGAGCAGATCCAACGGATGTACGCCTATTATAAGCATCCGGGCGAAGATGTTTATCTGGATTAAGGATACTTTTGTACCTTCGCGACTTCATTTTAAAACAATGTTATGAAAAGATATTGTCAGACCTTGGATCTGAAAGAGGACGAGCAGTTGATAAAAGAGTATTGCTATTGGCATTCGCCGGAACATATCTGGCCGGAGATACCGGAAGGAATCCGTGCGGTAGGGATCTTGAATATGGAGATTTACCGTTTGGGAACCCGGTTGTTCATGATCGTGGAGACGCCGGATGATTTTGATTGGGATGCGGCGTTCGCCCGTTTGGCGACGATGGATAAGCAAGCGGAATGGGAGGACTTCGTGGCGAAGTATCAGAAAGCCGCTCCGGAAGCTCCTCGTCGGAGAAATGGCAGTTAATGGAATGTATGTTTAAATTGCCGGGTGCGAGTAAATAGACGGAAGGATGGAAAAACAAAAGAAACAGTCGCTGGTGGCCGCCCCGGAGGGATCTTATTTGGTCCCATTTATCTTGATCACGAGTTTGTTCTTGCTTTGGGGATTCGCCCACGGACTCTTGGATGTGCTGAACAAGCATTTCCAAGGAGTCTTCACGATGACCAAGGCAGAGAGCGGCTTGGTGCAATTCTCTACGTATATCGCTTATTTCTTGATGGCGTTGCCGGCAGGAGCGTTCATGAAACGTTACGGATATAGGAAAGGGATTATCATGGGTTTGCTATTGTTCGCTATCGGAGCTTTCGGGTTTATCCCGGCGGCTTTTGCATTCGGCTACACCTTTCTTGATCGCCTTGTTTGTGATCGCTTGCGGGCTTTGTATCTTGGAGACGGCGGCGAATCCTTATTCTACGATATTGGGGCCGCCCGCTTCCGCCGCCCAACGGCTGAACTTATCCCAGTCTTTTAATGGATTAGGTTGGATATTGGGGCCATTGGTAGGTGGTTTGTTGATATTCGGGGCACCGGAGGAGATTCGATGGCGTTGACTAAACCTTATATCTTGGTAGGTGGTATCGTCTTGTTCGTAGCGTTGCTTTTCTTTTCACGAAGTTGCCGGAGATTAAGCCGGAAGAAGAGGAGGAGGTGACCGCTATTGTCGAGGAGAAACCCGCTGCCTCCCTATGGAAACGTAGGCAGTTTGTGCGTTCCGTGGTCGCCCAATTCTGTTATTGCGCCGCGCAGACGGAATCTTCGGGTTCTTTATTAATTACGTGACGGAGATGGACCCGGGTATCAGTAATTTGCGAGCGTCTCGTATTTTGGCATTCGGTGGAATGGCCTTGTTTATGATCGGGCGTTTGAGCGGTAGTTTTACGATGAAGTGGTTGGCTCCGGGCCGCTTGCTGACTTGGTATTCTTTGTTGAGTGCCGTTTGTATGGCTTTGGTGGTGGCTTCCGTAGGTACGCTTTCGCTATACGCTCTTTATTTATCCTTTTCTTCATGTCCATCATGTTCCCTACGATTTTCGCGTTGGGGCTGGAAGGTATGGGCGTTTATACCAAGAAAGCCTCTTCTTATATCGTGATGGGAGTCGTCGGCGGCGCTTTCAGTCCGATGCTGATGGGATATATCGGCGAGGAGAATATGGCGCTGGGCTTCATCGTCCCGTTGATCGCTTTCTTGTATATCTTGTATTTCGCTATCAAATGCAAGCGGTAAATTTGGAATGCTGTTTTTACTTATGGAATCCGGATAATAAACCAGCATGGCTTGTGTATGAAGGCTTGGGTTTCATGGGGTAAATGTTACGCTCTAGCAATATCTGCTTATCTATATCGTTTTCATTTTAAATAAAATAAAAGAGAGAGGATATGAATAAAGGTTTGTTTTGTGTGGGCTATTTATAGCTCTATTTCTGGCTGGTTGTGGGGATGATGAGGTTAAAATCGCTAATCAGATGACTTTATACTCAAGGCCGGATACGATTCATCTGGGGGACTTAGGGATGGATTCCATATTGGTGAAGGGCTTCACGGCTTGTGAGGCGTATGACGCGAAATGGGGAACATTGCCCGGGATGTTGCGCAAGAGTTTGATATGAATGCCTCTTATCTCTATTTCTCGTATGAGGCAAGGGTGGTTTCTTTAGAGGATAGTATTTATGATATAGGGCAGAACTCGTATGCGGAAGAGAAAGCGGGTTTTTTGAAGGATTTTAGTTCGCAAGGCTTCGTTATCAGTTCACAGCATATGCGAGATGATAAGAGGCAAGTGATAGCATGTACCTATTTAATATATGTAGAGAAGAACTCAGATGGAGAGAAGATCGATCGCTGGCTTCCTGTACGGCCGGAGGAGTTGCGATGGCGTTATCTTCGTGTAAACTTTGATCAATTAAAAAATATAGAATGATATGAGACATTTAATCGTTGTATGTTTGGCTTTTATGATGGGCCTTAATGTGGCTTGCTCACGGGTGGAAGATCTTGGTAAGGATGATTTGCATTCTGAACCGACGATAGAGATCGTAAGTGGTGATACCTTGGATATTGTAGGGTTCACTCTTGCGCATGAGCTGGCTACTAGTGAAGGACGTTTGCCTTATAACGTAGGGGATGAGTTTGGTTATACGGGTTCTTACACCTATAAGTCCTATGTGGTAAGGACGGAATATACGTATCAGGATGATGGAAATAGTATTTGGGTTTGGGAGGATACATTGAGTTCAATAATAGGTTTTTATCCTTATCTTAGATCTGAGGTATATGATCTTGCGGATGTTCAGTTCCATATCCGGTCGTGCGCTCAAGGGGGATCGGTCTCTGTCGGGGAAAGGACGGATAGGTATGATACGGCTCTCCTCCATATCATTCGTTCCGCGAATGGAGAGGATATGGATGTATGGATTCCTTGTAAACCATCGGAATTGAGGTATCGGTGTGTTGTCTATCATTTGGAAGAGTGAACGTTTTAGCCAAGCTCCGGCAGTAGATAATACCCGGAGCTTGACAATATCATTATCACTGCAACATCTGCATCAACTTATCCAACTTCGGAGCCATGATGATTTCCGTACGGCGGTTCTTGCTACGTCCATCGGCGGTCTCGTTATCAGCGACCGGCATAAACTCCCCACGACCACAAGGCTGTATCTGTAGCGGATTCACCCCGTAGTCCTTGGTAAGGATACGCACTACGGAGGTCGCACGGATCACGCTTAGATCCCAATTATCCTTGAATTGGGCGGTATTGATCGGCTTGCTGTCCGTATGGCCCTCTATATAAACGTCTATATCGTTTTGCTTATTCAACACCTCGGCCAACTTAGCCAACGCTTCCTTGCCTCGTTTATCGACCTTTGCGCTACCCGATTGGAACAGAAGCTTATCCGACATGGCTACATATACTTTACCATTCTTCTCGGTTACGGTCAGCTCGTCGCTGTTGAAACCCAGCAAAGCGTCTTTCACGCTACTCAACAGATTCTGTACCTTTGCGTTCTGTGCGTTCATCATATCCTGTAGCTCGTTGATGGTACGCTCACGCTCGTCCAGCTCACTCATCTTTTGCTGTAACAAGGCATTCAGTTTGTCCTGCTCACCCATATTGGTATTCAACATGGTCTGGTAATTACGGATATCACGCCCCATTGTGGTCGTATCCCTTATCAAGGCGGCGATCCGGTTGTTGAGTGCGTCGTTATCGTCCTTGCATTTAATCAATTCCTCCTTCAAGGCGTCGCCACGTCCGATCGCCTCCAACCGGCCGTTCTCGGCAAGGAGGTATTTCTTTTTACTCACGCACGAAGAACATAAAAGGAGTGCGGAGACCGAGATAAATAACAATCTTTTCATTTTACGCATAAAATTTCGTGCAATGTAATATTTATTACAATTTCCCGCACGCAAGTTTAGGATATTTGTATCTCATAAACCAATATTAAAGAATCAGCGGTATGAAAATAAGAGAAATAATACAAACGCTGTTCCCGACAAGAACTTGGAAACTAGCCGCTATTATAGCCGGAGGTGTCCTTTGCGGGCTGGGGTCTTATACCTTATATGCTTCCCGGGCGTGGACCTATTTGTCCGATGACCCGGCTACTTGCGTGAATTGCCACATCATGGGCCCTTATTACGCTACATGGAATCATAGCTCGCACAGCCGTAACGCCACTTGCAACGACTGCCATGTGCCGCACGAGAACGCCGTGAAGAAGTGGTTCTTCAAGGGTATGGACGGAATGCGCCACGCCTCGGTATTCATGATGCGAGGGGAACCGCAAGTGATACAGGCGATCGACGAGAGCGCGGAGGTAATCATGAATAACTGTATCCGTTGCCATACGCAGTTGAATACGGAATTCGTGAATACCGGAAGGATCGATCATGAGATGGCAATGGCGGGAGAAGGGAAAGCTTGCTGGGATTGCCATCGCGAGGTGCCGCACGGAGGTATGAACAGCCTGTCTTCTACACCGAATGCGTTGGTGCCTTATCCGAAGTCCGTATCGCCGGACTGGTTAAAAGATATGCTAAGTAAATAATAATAAATCAGTATAGTTATGGAAAAGAAATTAAAATCATGGCAAGGTTGGTTGCTGTTTGGAGGAACCATGGTCGTTGTTTTTGTTTTGGGTATGATCGCTGCTTCCGTGAACGAGAGACATGCGGAGGTCTCTAGCGTAATGAATAATAAGAAGACGGAGATCACAGGAATCGAGGCTCGCAATGATAAGTTCGAACCGAATTATCCACGTGAGTACCAGACTTGGGAAGCTACGGCGGATACGAGTTTCAAGAGTTTATACAACGGGAATCAGGCGGTCGATGTGCTGGAGGCTCGTCCGGAAATGGTGATCCTTTGGGCTGGTTACGCTTTCTCTAAGGATTATTCTACCCCGAGAGGGCATATGTATGCGATCGAGGATATGCGTAACACGTTGCGTGTAGGCGCTCCGATGACAGAGAACGAGGGGCCGCAACCGGCTACTTGCTGGACTTGTAAAAGCCCGGATGTTCCCCGTATGATGCAAGCGATGGGCGTGGATAATTTCTATAAGGGCAAATGGGCTTCTCTGGGTAAAGAGATCGTGAATCCGATCGGTTGCGCCGATTGCCATGAGCCGGAGAATATGAACCTGCATATCAGTCGCCCGGCTTTGATCGAGGCTTTCCAGCGTCAAGGCAAGGACATCACGAAAGCGACCCAGCAAGAGATGCGTTCCTTGGTTTGCGCGCAATGCCACGTGGAATATTATTTCAAGGGCGATGGTAAATACTTGACTTTCCCTTGGGATAAAGGTTCTACGGTTGAGGATATGGAGGCTTATTACGATGAGGCCGGTTTCGCCGATTATACGCATAAGCTAAGCCGTGCTCCTATTTTAAAGGCACAGCATCCGGATTATGAGATCTCCCAAATGGGTATCCATGCGCAGCGGGGTGTATCTTGCGCCGATTGCCATATGCCGTATAAGAGCGAGGGGGGCGTGAAATATAGTGACCACCATATCCAAAGCCCGTTGGCTATGATCGACCGTACGTGTCAGGTTTGCCACCGTGAGAGCGAGGAGACCTTACGCAATAATGTGTACGAGCGTCAGAATAAGGCGAACGAGATGCGTAACCGTTTGGAGACCGAGTTGGCGAAAGCGCATATCGAGGCGAAGTTCGCGTGGGATAAGGGGGCTACCGAGGATCAGATGAAAGATGTATTGAAACTGATCCGTCAGGCACAATGGCGTTGGGATTTCGGCGTGGCTTCTCATGGTGGCGCATTCCACGCTCCGCAAGAGATTCAAAGGATATTAGGCAATGGATTGGATAAGGCGATGCAGGCTCGTCTGGCTACCGCGAAAGTGTTAGCGAAATTAGGTTATACAGATGATGTTCCGATGCCGGACTTCTCTACGAAAGAAAAGGCTCAGCAATATATCGGTTTGGATATGGCCGCTGAACGTACCGCCAAGGAAAAATTCCTGAATACGATCGTTCCTCAATGGGTGAAAGAGGCGCAAGAAAATAATCGTTTAGCGAAGAACATTTGATTATGTGGAAACAACCTTGGGGATCTGCTGAAGGCTGGGCCATCTGTGCCGGTTTACTGATTACGGGATTTGGCTTGCAACTGATCACTGGCCCGGTTCAGGCAGGGTTGTTCCAATATCCGGTGAATGTGGCCGGAGGATTGATTTTTCTGCTGGTTCTATGTATAGGGTTTGTTGTTAGCCGGAAAATCACGGTTGTCCAGTGGTTTTCCGGGTTAACGGCGAGCATTACCTCTTTGTCGGCTCTTTTGTCAGTTGTGTTGGTTATGGGATTTGTGGGTCCGGGTATCGAGCGGATTACGATGTCGTGGCCTTTTGTCCTGCTGTTTCTCTATTTCTTGTTTGTCTTGGGCTTTGTCACATTGAAGCGTATCGTATCGTTCCGCTGGAGGGATGTTCCGTTTATGCTGAACCATGTCGGTTTATTTATCACGCTGTTGGCGGCGATCTTGGGAAACGGGGATTTACGCCGTTTACGGATGACGGTTCCGCTGGAGAATCCAGAGTGGAGGGCTTCGGACGATAAGAACGAGATGATAGAGCTACCGCTTGCTATCGAGCTTCGTTCGTTTACGATTGATGAATATCCTCCTAAGTTAATGCTAATCGACAATACGACCGGAAAAGCGCTTCCTGAAAAGCAACCCGAGAACATATTGGTGGAGGAAATTCCCTTAGCCGGAAACCTGCAAGGCTGGAAGGTTGAGGTTACCCGTTCACTACCGATGGCGGCTTGCGTGATGGGGCAGGATACGGTAAACTTCGTGGAATTTCACTCCGAGGGGGCAACCACCGCTTTATACGTAAAAGCACGTAACGAACTTACCGGACGGCAGAAGGAAGGCTGGGTGAGTTGTGGCAGCTATATCTTTCCATACATATCGCTCCAACTGGATGATGCGGTCAGTATGGTGATGCCGGAACGGGAACCGAGACGCTTTGCCTCGGACGTAATGGTCTATACGAAAGATAAACAGACCAAGGAGGCGTGTATCGAGGTGAATAAGCCGCTCTCTATCGCCGGATGGAAAATCTACCAGTTGAGTTACGACGAGACGAAAGGTAAATGGAGCCGGATGAGTGTATTTGAGTTGGTAAGAGATCCATGGTTGCCGATCGTTTATACAGGGATCTTAATGATGATAGCCGGGGCGATCGGATTATTCCTGTCCGCTCCCGTAAAAAAAGAATAGTATGGATTGGAGTTACTTTATTTATTTCGCCGCTCCGGCGTTACTTTGCTGGATAGGTGGGGCATGGTTGGCTTATCGTCCTTCTTTTTCCAAGGGGGCTGTCGTTTGGACCGTGTTTGGCTTGGTTATATTTTCCGCTTTTATCGTAGGGATGTGGATCTCGTTGGAGAGGCCGCCCTTGCGCACGATGGGCGAGACTCGTCTATGGTATTCTTTCTTCTTGCCGGTGGCGGGCGTGATCACTTATGTCCGTTGGCGGTATAAATGGATACTATCCTTTAGTACATTGTTGGCCTTTGTCTTTATCTGTGTCAATCTGTTTAAGCCGGAGATACATAACAAGACCTTGATGCCCGCTTTGCAAAGTCCGTGGTTCGCTCCGCACGTGATTGTCTATATGTTCTCTTATGCCATGCTGGGCGCCGCAGCCCTTATCGCCATTTACCTGCTGATCCGTGCGAGGAAGAAGGGGATTGACGAGGGGATGATGAGTTTATGCGATAACTTGGTATATGTCGGTATGGCCTTCCTCACGATTGGGATGCTGTTCGGCGCTTTATGGGCCAAGGAGGCGTGGGGGCATTATTGGAATTGGGACCCGAAGGAGACATGGGCGGCTGCCACTTGGTTGGGGTACTTGATTTATATCCATTATCGCCTTCGTCATCACTTGCGTTATTCGGCAGCGTTGGGGCTTTTGGTTTTCTCTTTTCTTTTGCTACAGGTGTGTTGGATTGGCGTGAATTATCTACCCTCCGCACGAGGATATAGTGTACATACTTATAATATGGAATAATTAAAATCAGAGGTATATGAAAAAACTAGTTGTTTTAGTAGCGGGCTTGCTCTCTGTGGCCCTTTTCGCGCAAGCGGAAGAAACACAAAATACGAAAGAGAATACGTTTTCGATGAAAGTGCAGATACGTCCGAGAGCCGAGTACCGGAACGGGGTCTTATTCCCCCGGCCTAAAGATGCCGAGTCCACCGGGTTTATCAATAACCGTGCCCGCCTTTCTTTGGGGTATGAGCGGGATCGTTTGTCTATCGGTTTGTCTGCGCAACATGTTGGCGTATGGGGGCAGGATCCTCAAATCGATAAGAATGGTCGTTTTATCTTGAATGAGGCGTGGGCGAAACTGGATTTCGGATCGGGTTTCTTCGCTAAGTTAGGTCGCCAGTCGTTGGTATACGATGACGAGCGTATCATGGGTGCGTTGGATTGGAACGTGGCCGGTCGTTATCATGATGCTTTGAAGCTAGGCTACGAGAACACGAATAACCAAATGCATTTAATTCTCGCATTCAACCAGAATGATGAGAAAACGATCGGAGGAACGTATTACGCTCCGGGTGCGCAACCCTATAAAACGATGCAAACCCTTTGGTATAAGCATCTCTTCGACAAGAGTTTTAACGCATCCTTCTTGTTTATGAACTTAGGGATGGAAGGCGGTGATGCCGAGAAACAAAACTCGGATACAAAATATCTGCAAACCTTAGGAACGAATCTGATCTATAGGCCTAGTAACTGGACGATAGGTGGTACTTTCTATTATCAATTCGGCAAGACGAAAAGCGGACGGGATGTTTCCGCTTTTTTATGGGCGGTAAACGCCGCTTATCAAATCGATCCGCAATGGAAGATCGGTGTAGGTAGTGATTATCTGAGTGGCTCGGATGGGGCCGACGGGAAATATAAGGCGTTTGATCCTCTGTACGGAACCCATCATAAGTTTTATGGTGCCATGGATTATTTCTACGCCTCCTCTTTTGTCAACGGATTGAATCCGGGCTTATGGGATAATCAGGTAAATGTCGCCTATAAACCTTCTTCCAAGGTAAACCTGTCTTTAGCCTATCATTATTTCTCCATCACGGGCGACGTATACGAAGGTAATGATAAATTGAGTAAAGGTTTAGGTTCGGAATTGGATTTCCAAGTGGATTGGGTAATCATGAAAGACGTGAAATTATCGGCGGGATATTCTACGATGTTGGGAACGAATACCATGAAGGTCGTGAAGGGTGGAAATCCGTCTCATTGGCAAGATTGGGGTTGGTTATCAATAAATATTAATCCAACTATATTCACGACGAAATGGTAACAGTTCTCAAGGAAAAGGGTATATTTGCAGGAGTAAACCTTTTTTCAAAACAAGATACGATGGATATAACCGATATGTTTAAAATCCCGCTTTTTAAGAATTTTACGCTTAAGATGCGGGAAGAGTTTTTGGATACTTGAATATACAGTAGAGGAGCATCCAAAAGGAAAAACCATAATTCATCAAGGGACGACTTGTAACGCCCTTCATGTTTTATTGGAGGGAAAATTGAACGTGGATGTTTTGGACGTATCAGGTAACATCGTGCGCGTGGAGACGATACAGGCTCCACGCACGTTCGCTACGCCTCATATCTTTTCCGAGAAAAACCAATTCCCCGCTACTTTTACCGTCGACGAGGATGTGGTATTGCTTAAGGGCACCAAGGAGTCTGTATTTACCTTAATGCATTCTATGCCGTTATTCCTGCATAATTTCCTTTGCGTCAGTACTAGCTGTAATAAATGTACGATGACTCGTTTGAAGGTGCTTTCGTTTCGTGGCATCCGGAACCGCTTTATTTATTACTTATTCGAACATCAGCAAAAGGATTCGAATGTCGTGGAACTAGAACATACCCAAGAGCAGTTAGCAGAGTATTTTGGTGTTACCCGCCCGGCTTTATCGAAGGAAATCGGGAGATTGGTGGATGAGGGATTTATCAGCATTACAAGGAGAAAGGTGACGATTTTAAATAAGACGGCGTTAACATGTATGCTTTAATGCTTTTGGGAAAAAGGTAAAAAGCGTACATTTGTGCCCAAATAAATAACTCCGGTGTATGGGCAAAGTTTTAATTATCGACGACGAGAAGCAGATTTTAGGTTTACTTTCACGCATTATCGGTTTGGAGGGATACGAGGTTTTACAGGCTGCTACTTGTAAGGCGGGGCTGAGGCAGATGGAGCAACATTCGCCGGAGGTGGTGCTGTGCGATGTGTTCTTGCCGGATGGTAATGGCGTGGATTTGGTGTCGGACTTAAAGAAACTTCGCCCTCTATCCGAGATCATCCTACTTACCGCGCATGGTAATATTCCGGATGGCGTACAGGCAATCAAGAATGGAGCCTTCGATTATATCACGAAAGGGGATGATAATAATAAGATCATTCCTCTGGTAGCCAAAGCGATGGAGAAAGCTTCTGCCGCTTATCAGCAGCAAAAGAAGGAAGCTACGTCCGTCGGGAGGCAATATTCGTTTGATACGATTGTCGGTAAATCACCCGCTATCCAGGCGGCGATAGCGTTGGCTCAGAAAGTCTCGGCTACGGAGGTTCCAGTTCTGTTGACTGGTGAGACCGGTACGGGAAAAGAGGTCTTTGCTCAATCCATCCATCAACATAGTTCCCGGAAAGGGAAGTCTTTTGTCGCTATCAATTGTTCCTCTTTTAGTCGGGATTTATTGGAAAGCGAGATGTTCGGTCATAAAGCGGGGGCTTTTACCGGTGCTTTGAAAGAGACAAAAGGCTTGTTTGAGGAAGCTTCCGGAGGTACGATCTTCTTGGATGAGATCGGGGAAATGGCTTTCGACTTGCAAGCGAAATTGCTCCGTATCCTTGAGACCGGGGAGTTTATCAAGATCGGCGATACGAAACCAACGAAAGTGGATGTACGAATTATTGCCGCTACCAACCGTGATTTAGAGAAAGAGATCGAGCAAGGGCATTTCCGGGAAGATCTATTTTATCGGCTTTCCGTTTTCCAGATCCATCTTCCCGCGCTTCGTGAACGGGTCGAGGATATCCCTCTCCATATAAAAGCCTTTGTTTCCGCTTTTTCCTCCAAGATGGGAAAGAATATCCGAACAATTTCGCCCGAATATATAGATGCCCTGAAAAAACGAGCTTGGAAAGGTAACGTACGTGAGTTGCGTAATGCAATTGAGCGTAGCCTGATTATTGCCGATGGAGATACCTTAACCTTGGATGCTCTCCCTTTGAATATGCAAACCTCCTCTGCGGCGAGTACGGAATCTTATAGCGGTTTTGACCTGAGTGGCGTAGAGAAAATGCATATCCAAAAAGTGCTCAAATACACAAAAGGCAATAAAACCGAAACTTCCCGCCTTCTAGGTATAGGCCTCACTACTCTTTATCGGAAGATTGAGGAGTATGGGCTTTAATCTCATATTCTGCATTATATGTATACCCGAAAGCATCTTGAAGATATGCAAGGAGAAACGGACATTGCTAAATAGTTTATCTTTGCTGAACGTAAACTTAATAATAATCGCTTAAAATACATCACCTATGAGTCTGAAGATTAAAACAAAACTAAGATACGGAATCGGGCTGCTGTTTGCCATGATCGTTTTGCTGGGAGGTCTATCGGTAAAGAACATCTCCGATATGTCTGCCGACACAAGGAACATATTGGCCGATAATTATAATTCTTTACTCTATTCACGCCGGATGCTGGATGCGCTGGAACGAATCGATAGCGATCCTTCGGCTCAAGCCGATTTCGAGAAAAACCTAGGGCTACAGAAAAAGAATATCACGGAGGTCGATGAGAACGTGGCCACCTCACATCTAGTCGCTCAATACGAGCAATTGGCGAAAGAGCGTAATGAGGAGAATATCCGTCGTGTACGTCTCGCCTTAAATCAAGTCATGAGTTTGAATATGGCTTCTATCTACAGGAAAAGCCAAGTGGCGGAGTCTACGTCTCAAAAGGCTTTATTTTGGATTTGGGGGATTGGCCTCTCTTGTATGGTGGTCGCTTTCGCTTTTTTAATACGTTTCCCCCGTTCGATAAATACCCCTATCCGTATGTTGATGGACGGTATCATGGAGATCGCTAACCATAATTACGAGAAACGATTGGATCTCGTTAAATATGATGAATTCGAGGGGGTAGCGAAATCCTTTAACCGGATGGCGGAACGGCTTACGGAATACCGGAAAAGTACGTTGGCGGATATTATTCAAGGAAAGAAATATATAGAGGCTATCGTGAATAGTATCACGGAGCCAATCATAGGCTTGGATCGGGATCGTAAGATTCTTTTCGCCAATAACGAGGCTTTGACGATCTTGAATCTCAAGCGGGAAAACGTGATCGGAAAGTCTGCCTCGGAATTATCCTTACGGAACGATTTGCTTCGCAGGTTAGTTCGGGAACTGATCCAGCCGGGCGAGAAAAAAGAGCCGCTTAAAATTTACGCGGATAATAAGGAAAGTTATTTTCAAGTGCAATATATACCGATCCGTGTGTTGGAGAATGGCGAGGCGGAGGTGTATGTGGGCGACGTGATCTTATTGAAGAACATCACGGAGTTTAAGGAGTTGGATTCCGCTAAGACCACTTTTATCTCGACGATCTCCCATGAATTGAAAACTCCGATATCGGCGATCATGATGAGCCTGAAATTGTTGGAGGATGCCCGTGTGGGAGCCATGAACGACGAGCAAAAAGCACTGGCGGAAAGTATCAAGGAAAGTAGTAATCGATTACTGGAAATAACCAGTGAGCTATTGAAAATGACGCAGGTGGAGGCTGGCAAGCTACAATTGAATCCGAAAATAACCAAACCGATCGAATTGATCGAGTATGCGATAAAGGCGAACCAAGTGCAAGCTGATCGCTTCAATTGCCATATAGAGGTGGAATACCCGGAGAAGATTTCCAAGCTTTTTGTGGATAGCGAGAAAATCGCGTGGGTCTTGACGAATCTATTGTCGAACGCAATTCATTATACCCCGGAGAATGGCCGTATCATAATCGGTGCCCGCCAGCAAGATCATAGCGTGGAGATCTATGTGCAAGATTTCGGTAAGGGTATTGATCCCCGATATCATCAAAGTATATTCGATCGCTATTTCCGTGTGCCGGGAACGAAGGTACAAGGGAGTGGTCTAGGGCTGGCTATCAGTAAAGACTTCGTGGAAGCTCATGGAGGAACACTTTCTGTTGATAGCGCAGTTGGAAAAGGAAGTACTTTTGTTATAAAATTCAATGTATAAGAGGGTAAAAAAAGAGGGTGTTAATTACCCTCTTTTATAATATCGCTTCCTCCGGAAGTGGATGTATCCGATCTTGCCGAACCTTTGTAATGTACATCACTACCTCCGCTTGCCGAAGCCTTGATATAATCGGTTACGTGCGTATAAATATCGGAGCCACCACTGGCGGAACATTCCAACTGGTTTAAGATAAGATCATAAGCCTTGATATCCGAGCCACCTGAGGCGGAATATTCGCCGTTCTCCGCTTTTCCCGTAAGCTTGAGATCGCTACCTCCGCTGGCACGGCCTCGTATTATTCGGGTAGTAAGATCGTTGATGATGATATCGCTACCGCTGGTCGCCTCAATTATGCAATTAGATACGTTGACCGGTTTCTCCATTTTCACGTCGCTACCCCTTGTCGCTATAATTTCCAGATCATCTCCGGATAAAGCGCTTCTCAGGACAAAATCCATACAACCGGACATCTGGATTTTTTCCAGCTTCTTGGAAGTGCCCTCTATTTTAAATCGGGTAGGGCTTAATTGTGTACCATTCTCTGTGGAGATTGAAAGTTCTTCGTTTTTTACTTGAACGTTTATATAAGGATATAAGTTCTCGTCGATCGTGATTCGTAAGGACGCTGATTCTCCTTGCGTATATCCGAAAACGTACGACGGATTTCCCCCACGGCTGAATAGGCTGAACCAACTGTCGCTATACCCCATGGCGGTTGAGCCGACTTTTATCGCTGAATAGTCTCTGACGGAGATTTCTTTCGTGATAATATCCCCATTCCCTTTTACTTTCTTCGCCTCGATAGGCATCACGCAAAAAGCGATCAACGCAAATAAGGCCATCATTCTTGTTCTCATATGAAGTGTAATTAATTTATACTCTTTTCTTATAAGACGAATGGAGTTGAAAAAACGTTACATCTAAAATGAAAAAAAAAAGCTATCATTGACTTTTTTTGTGATAGCTTCTTTTTCTTGCCCTAATAACAGGGAGGTCGATTAATTACTTTTAGGTTTTTCAACCATATGTTCTACTCTGTCTTTGACGTATTCGACTTGATTTTTACCCGTGTCTACCACGTCCTTTACTTTTTTCTTCGCCTTATCTGTAAGACCGTGGAGTTCGTTCTCCAGACATTCGAACTGTCCTTGATCTTCCATCCTGCGAAGTACGTAACCAACAACTACACCTACGGCTAAACCGAATAATACATTTTTCATAACTACTACTTTTTATGAGTTAAAACATTATTTTTTGTAGTTATGAAACAGCAAGTCAACCAATAAGGTTGGTGTTTATTTGTTATTTTTCAGTAAATCCCTAATCTCGGTAAGTAATTGGATATCCGCAGGGGGAGCGGCCGGAGCTTTCGGGGCCTCTTCCTTCTTCTTGCTTAAAGCATTAACACCTTTGACAAGTAAAAAGACGGCGAAAGCTATGATTATGAAATCCAGTGTCACTTGTATGAAATTTCCGTAGTTAATGGAGACCGCCGGAGAGATCACCTTGTCTCCCTCCATTACAGCATGCTTCAAGGTGATTTTTAAATCCGTGAAATTGACGCCACCTACAAGTAAACCTACCGCCGGCATGATCAGATCCGCTACGATAGAAGATACGATCTTTCCAAAGGCACCACCGATAATGATACCTACCGCCATGTCCACTACGTTACCTCGCATGGCGAACTGCTTAAACTCTTGTAATATTTTTTTCATAAAACAACGCTTTTTATATTATAACAACAAAATTAGCCATAAGTTGAATATTTTCAATGCTTATAGCGAAATTTGAAGAAATTATTTTTGATTTTCATGTTTTTGTTTGACCCATTTGAGCATTGATGTGTTATATCCTCTTTCTTTGGCCTTAGTCAATAAAAAGAGAATAGCCTCTTCTGGGAGTGTAGGCGTACGACTAAGTAGCCATAAATAGTCTGAGGTATTACTGCCTACGAGAGCGTATGAGTAATTATCCTCGTCAATTTCCATAATGTTGTACTCGGCGTAGAACCGCATAAAGAAACACACTTTTAATTTACTAGGACACGTAGGATCTGTTATTTTGGCTATACCTTTCGCTCGTTTGAAGGAACCGGAAAAATTACCCCAATATCCGCTGTTAACAACTTCTATATCTCCATTCGGGAGAAATGAGTATTCCACGGTAGCCCCTACGAGATTATGCTCAAAGCGATGATCAAAGCGTGCTATTTCAAACCATTTCCCCATATAGCGGTGTAAATCCAAAGTCTGGACGGTTTCTTTGTTTATAATGTGTTGAGTGCAAGATAAATTACACTGCATTATAAGACAGATGAGGCCTATTAGTTTAAATCGCATAGGTTTTTATTTTTATCTCATAATAAACATAGAGAGCCTCTAAAAAGTTTGAAAACGTTCATATTTTAGGATTTTTATTTTTTCGACAATCTGTGCTTTAACTTTTAATTTGAAATTTCTATCCTGTCTGAAGTGAGAAATTCGTAGTTGTGGCATTTCCGGACGATAGATTTAGATCCACGTTTTTATATGTTTTTTTGTATTGAAAATTTCATAGTTATGATTTGGAAAAGTCATAACTATGAAATAAAAAGTCATAACTATGAAATAAATGACTCTTTACAGTGAAAAAAATATATGAAGATGTTTTAATTGTAAATGCTTGTTTGAGAGTTAGTAATCGTCAAGATGTCTAACTTTGCGTGTTTGTTTTCAGTTGGAATTTAAAATAGAGAGATATGGATGAGAAAGATTTGGTGGAAGGGATGCGAGAGTATATAAGTCTGTTACAAAAGGAAGGACGGTATTCCTCGGCGAAAAGTTATCAGGATGCGATGAACTCTTTTATACGGTATAGCGGGACGGATCGTATCCCATATACATATATAAATAAGGATACTCTTCGCCGGTACGAGGCTTATTTGTTGGAGAAAGGCTGCATGCGTAATACGGTCTCCACGTATATCCGCCGTTTGCGTTGTATCTATAACAAGGCGGTGGAGAATGGCGAGGCGGCGTTTATCCCTTCATTATTCAAGGGGGTTTTTACGGGTGTGGAAAGCCAGCGCAAGAAATCCTTGCCTCTGGGTGATTTGAATCGCCTGATGACTGTCCCTGTAAAAGGAGAGAAGTTAAGGAAGACACAGTTGGCCCTTTGTTTGATGTTTCAATATGGGGGAATGTCGTTCGTTGATTTCGCCCATTTGAATAGAGGTAATATCAAGAACGGCATATTGGATTACAATCGCCAGAAGACCGGGACCTCTATGCGGTTGGAGGTCTTGGATACGGCGGAAGCTATGTATAAGGAACTGGCAGGTGAGAGGGCGGGAGGCTCCGGCTATTTATTTCCCTTTTTAAGTGGGACGAAGAACGGCCATGAGGAATATCTCGAGTACAATGCGGCCTTGTCCCGGTTTAACCGGAACTTGAAGACGTTGAAAGAGGTTGCCGGAATAGTCTCGGATGTGACTTCTTACACGATCCGTCATTCTTTTGCCATGGCATTGAAGGAACAAAATGTCCCCATAGAGATGATCAGCGAGTTATTAGGCCATAAATCCATCAAGACAACCCAGATTTATCTGAGAAGTTTCTCGTTGGAGAAAATGACGGTGGTAAACAAGTCTTGCTTTGAGAATGTATATAATTATATGCCAGAGGTGGGATGAGGCTACTTGGGGAGTAGCGTTCATTTCACGGTGCAAATGTAGCAAAAAATAGCAAATAACAAGCAATCATTAGTTTTAGTTTGTGCTCCGGCCTTGATTCTCCTTAAATCTTCGTTCTTATTCCTAGTGTATAGACATGGCAATAGAGACGAAATGATCTCGTATTTCCTACATCATCACGTCCCTTCTAAAAATCGAACATACATTCCTGTAGAGACGGGGCGTGCCCCGTCTCATCCCCTCCAAATGGTAACTTAAAGCTACTATCAGACAGTGGGAGACGGGACACGCCCCGTCTCTACAACCGGGTGATAACCGTTCTCGCACCTTTTACGCTACTCCCCAAGTAGCCTAAGATTTCGAGAGATGGTAATTTTCAGTAATGCCATATTTAAAAATATAAAGCGCTGTTTATCAAGATGATGTAAAAGATTCTTGGTAGGGCTCTGAATTGCCGTGGGGTCTGTTTTCGGGCCACGGGATAACCACTAGAAAAGATAATCATAGAGATGGATATATTGACAGGCAAGTGCTCGGATAGGTTCATGGCGCATGTTCTGAAGCGACGTGACCAGGAGGCCGTCCGCTGGTACGTGCTCACGCTCCCTACCGCCGGTGGCGGGCGTGACAGGATCAGCCCCTCGAAGGGGCTGGACGCTGAGCTTTCCCGCCGTGAGCGTCGTGGGGAGGCCTTGTTCGAGTATTTCTCCCCCTCGTATGTCGAGGCGAGGAAGGTGGGCGGCAAGATGGTCAACACGAAACGGCCCCTGCTGTACAACTACGTGTTCGTCCACGCCTCGGAGGACGAGATCTTCCGCCTGAAGCGTACGCTTCCCCTGTATAATTTCCTCCCCCGGGTTTCCTCCGGCGGGCGGTCTTATTTCCCGTACCTCTCGGATCGTGAGATGGATACCTTGCGTTGGGTCGCGGCTTCTTACTCCAACGAGCTTCCGGTGTACGTGCCAGATAGCGGCCGCTTGTTGAAAGGCGACCGTGTGCGTATCACCTCCGGCCCTTTTACCGACATGGAGGCGGAGGTGGTGGTGCAGCCGGGCGGTGGGCATAAGGACGTGATGGTGCGTATCCTCGACTGTCTGTGGGTCCCCTTGTTCGAGGTGAGAGCGGGGGAGTATGAGTTGATCGAGCTGAACACGGGGGGCAAGCACGTGTATACCCATTTGGACAACGACCGTCTGTCGGAGGGCTTGCACGATGCCTTGGGCCGTTACCATGCCTCCGGCGTGGTAGTGGATGAGGATGTCCGTCTGGCCCGTGAGGTCCTGCGTGGCTACGCCTCTCTCCGTGGTGAGACCGACGTGATCCGTTGCAAGCTTTACTCTTTGCTCCTTCCAGCCTATCTGCTTTTGGGCGAGTCGGATGAGTTCGATCGTTTGCACGCCACGATGCGCAGCATGCTCCCGGTGATAAAAGCGGGGCAATCCCGTGCCTTGTTGCTGGTCACGCTGTACGGCTGTACGGACAGCAGCCTCTACCAGCGCATGGCGCACGAGGTGGTTGACCCGTGGCTGGACGAGCCTTCTCCCAAGAAAAGTAAGTCTGTGTTGATACGTCGTCTACGTGATTACGACGGTTGGCTGAAACATAATGAATAAGGAATAATTCAAAATTCATACATCATACATCATAATTCAAGACATGTCTTCCCTTCCTTCGGGCATCCGTTTGATGAACCTGTTGCGTGACCATTTGACAGAGATCATGGATCGTGAGCGTGCGAACCTGAACTCAATACACCTGTATTGTACGGGATCTTACTGGGTGTCGTTCGAGCGTTCTGCCTATCAGTTGCGTCGTGTGTTTCCGGATAGCGAGACTACGCCGCTGCGCCTGTTCGCTTATCCGTTCCCGATCGTGATGGTGTCCGTTACGGATCGCTCACTCCGTTTGTACGCCCGTAAACATATCTTGAGGAGGGACGAGACGGATTACAAGCTATTGACCGTCCCCGGGCTTCCCATGGCGGATTACCATGTATGGCACGCTGGCGAGGTGGAAGGCTTGCCCCAGCTGACATGAACTCCAAATATGAAGCGCTGGAAAAGTAATAAACTCAATTATGGTATAATGATTTTGATTGATGGTTGGCAATTAGCATGAAATTTCGTATATTTACTCTAGAGGAAAAATAATTGTCATAAATTAATGAAAGCGGACGTGCTAAATTCGATAAAAGAGACCTTACGTAAGGTGATCTTGATTTCCATCTGAAAGGCACTCATAAGGAAATGCCGTCCGATGAGATGGGCAATGGGGCGATAGACCCCCATGAGCAATCTTAGGTGACTTGCGCCACTAACCTAAGATATTTTACCAACGCACCTAAGATACATGGTGGATGAACCTAGGATATTTTTTTAGTCAAAACAAATGCTTTGGGTCTGTTACGGATCTGAAGTGACTACTTATATACAATAATCATTATGTCAGAGGAAATCAAAATTGCTGTAGCTGGAACCGGTTATGTCGGGTTGAGTATTGCTACGCTGTTGGCACAGCATCATCCGGTCACTGCGGTTGACGTTATACCGGAGAAGGTGGAGACGCTAAACCGGAAGCAATCTCCTATTCAGGATGAGTATATCGAAAAATACCTAAAGGAGAAGGAGTTGAACTTGACGGCTACGCTTGATGGAGCGTCCGCTTATCGTGATGCCGATTTCATCGTTATTGCGGCTCCTACCAATTATGATCCGGTGAAGAACTATTTTGATACGCACCATATTGAGGATGTGATCGATCTGGTATTGAGTGTTAATCCAAGGGCGGTGATGGTGATCAAGTCGACCATTCCGGTCGGATATTGCCGGAGTCTTTATCTGAGATACGCCCAAAAGGGTATTGAGCGACTCAATCTGCTGTTTTCTCCGGAGTTTTTGCGTGAGAGCAAGGCGCTTTATGACAATCTTTATCCCAGCCGTATAATCGTTGGTTATCCCAAATTGCTAAGCGATGAGCAATTCAATGCGGAGAATGAGGCGATCGAGAGGATTGCGGATATTCCGGGTTTGGAGAAGGCTGCCCACACGTTCGCCGCCCTGCTTCAAGAAGGTGCCATTAAACAGGATATTCCGGCGCTATTCATGGGAATGAAGGAGGCCGAGGCCGTGAAGTTGTTTGCTAATACCTATCTGGCTTTGCGTGTAAGTTATTTTAACGAGTTGGATACCTATGCGGAGGTGAAAGGTTTGGATTCGAGTGCCATCATCCAGGGCGTGGGGCTGGATCCTCGTATTGGCACGCATTATAACAACCCTAGCTTTGGTTACGGGGGCTACTGTCTGCCGAAGGACACCAAGCAGTTGCTCGCCAATTATCAGGATGTTCCCCAGAATATGATGACCGCGATCGTGGAGAGCAATCATACCCGTAAGGATTTCATTGCGGACCAGGTGTTGCGCAAGGCCGGCTACTACGATTATAGCGAGAGGAACATTTTCCGGTGCTCCGAAGAGCGAGAATGCGTCGTGGGGGTATACCGTTTGACGATGAAATCGAACAGTGATAATTTTCGCCAGTCCTCTATTCAAGGCGTGATGAAACGTATCAAGGCGAAAGGGGTCAAGGTGATCGTCTATGAGCCTGCATTGAAAGACGGGAGTTCTTTCTTCGGCAGTGCCGTGGTGAATGATCTCGCCCGTTTCAAGGAGATGAGCCACGCCATCATAGCCAATCGTTATGATGATTGTCTGGACGATGTGTTGGGAAAGGTCTATACGAGGGATATCTTCGGTAGGGATTGAATCTTTAGATGATGGCTTTACAAGAGAGGCTGGGAAGGAATAAGACCATACTGGCTAATTTTTCCTATCTGAGTTTGCTGCAGGTATTCGCTATTCTATTTCCATTGCTTACCTATCCTTACTTGCTTCGGGTTATAGGCTTGGAATTGTATGGCGTGATCATATTCGCTCAATCTATAATAAACTATGTATCGCTGGTGATCAACTTCGGGTTCAATATGTCCGGAGCGAGGAACGTGGCGATTTACAAGCAGGATAGGGCAAGATTATCCCGGATCGTCACATCCATTTATTGGTGTAAGTTCATTTTATGGCTTGTTTGCCTAGTCCTGTATTTATCGGTCATCAGTATGGTTCCGTTCTTTGAGGATCATTATTGGGTGTATGTCCTCTCTTTCCTTTTGACATTCAACGAGCTTCTGTTACCTATCTGGTTCTTTCAGGGGATTGAGAAAATGAAATATATCACATTCGTGAACCTATCTGCCCGCCTGTTGTTCGTGGTTGCTATATTCTTGTTTGTCCATCGGCAAGAGGATTATTTGCTGGTCCCCTTGTTAAACGGGATCGGGGCTATACTGGCGGGTTGTCTCTCTTTATATATCGTGTTGGGAAAAGAGAGAGTAAGGTTTTCCTTGATGCCGGTAAGGGAATTGCGATCGGCCTATAAGGAGAGCTTGCCCTTATTTGTTTCGATCCTGTCCACACAGATTTATGTGAACGTTAATAAATTGGTGATCGGTTCTTTTCTGGGGATGTTGGAGGTTTCCATTTATGATATGGCGGATAAGGTGCTTCTTTTGATGAAACTCCCAGCCTCCATGATAGCGCAAGCCGTTTTCCCGAAGATTTCCCGTGAACAGAATATTCGTTTTATCAATCATGTGATGTTCTTGTCGATAGGGATCGCTTTACTTTTCTACATTAGTATGTTCTTCGGTAGTGACTGGTTGGTGTATCTTCTCGCCGGAGAACACATAGAAGAGGCTTCTGTCATTATGCGATTGCTGGGAATCTCTGCGATCTTGACATCTATCAATGGTTTCCTTGGAGGAAATCGTCTGGTCCCGCTAGGCTATTCGTCCGTGTATATGAGAGTGATGGTTGGAAATTGTCTGTTTTTTCTGACGGCTATGGGCTTGTTGTGGCTGACAGGAAGCATAACTATGTATACGGTTACGGTAATGGCCGTAGGGGTGGAAGTGTTTTGCTTTGTGTCGTTAGTTTATAGGAACTGGCGATTAGGGTTGTAGGGTTTAATAAAATAGTAATACTTATTTAGGATATATATCTAAATAAAGTGTTATAACAGAGATTTATTAAGAATATGTTGTTTTTCATTATAGCGTTTTTTCTCTTTTTTTATGTGTATATAAAAAGAATGATAAGGGATAGCTTTTCGAAAAAGGTCATATTGTCTTTTTGGACTATATGGTTTATATCTTTGGTTATATCTACTTTCAATCCTTATGGACTTTATCCGGTATCTGATGAAGTATATGTAATCATGTTACTAAATGTTTCTGCTATTATATTAGGTTTTTCTTCTGTAAAAGTTAATAAAAATATATGTTTAGACAAAAAGGTATATTTATATTCTCGTTCTTTGAATCGGTTTATTTATAGTAAAAAATATTTAATAATACTTTTTGTGTCTATCATTTTATTAGGAAGTCTCCTCGTAAAATATTGGAATGTAGTATTATCTATGAATCTTGTAGGAGTTGATGCTTTTGAAATACTAAATGATGATCTTTATAGCATAGATTTTGTTTTTTATACATTCTTTGCTCCTCCATTGTTTTATTGCTCAAATGCTATATTAGCTTATTGTTTGTTTTTTAAGCGAGTGTATAATCGGATGATTATAATATATATATATAGGATTATGCTCTTATAGGTGGAGGTAGAACGAACTTTTTAGTTCTATTGTTTGCTGTGTTTTTTGTTTTTATGATAACTGGAATTAAACTTAAATTTAAATATATATTTTCGTTATGTGTGTTTAGTTTGTTTATATATGTTGTGATTAGTTATTTTTCTGCTTTTAGGTTTGACATGCAGGAGTTTTCATTGGATACTATTAGAGACGGTTGTGAGCGATATTTGTGTGCGTGAACGCATGGAGGAGCTGTTCGAGGAGCATCGTCCGGATTACGTGTTTCATGCCGCGGCTTACAAGCATGTGCCTATGATGGAGGATAATCCGGAGGAGAGTGTCCGCAACAACGTGGACGGTACCCGGGTGATCGCAGACTTGGCGGTGAAATACGGCACGAGGAAGTTCGTTATGGTATCGACCGACAAAGCGGTGAATCCCACGAACGTGATGGGCTGCTCGAAACGTATTTGCGAGATCTACGTGCAGAGCTTGGATCAAGCCATCAAGGATGGGAAGGTGAGCGGTCGCACGCAATTCGTGACGACTCGTTTCGGCAATGTGCTGGGATCGAACGGTTCCGTGATCCCGTTATTCAAGGAGCAGATCAAGCGGGGCGGTCCGGTGACGGTGACGCACAAGGATATCATTCGTTTCTTCATGCTGATACCGGAGGCTTGTAAGCTGGTCCTAGAGGCCGGTACGATGGGTAATGGGGGAGAGATCTTCGTGTTCGATATGGGTAAACCTGTACGGACCGTGGATCTGGCTGAGCGGATGATTCGTCTGAGCGGGGTGAAGGGAATCGAGATCCGGTTCACGGGATTGCGAGACGGGGAGAAGTTGTATGAGGAGGTACTCAATGAGGAGGAGACCTCCAAGCCTACTTTTCATCCGAAGATCAAGATCGCCCAAGTCCGTGCGTATGACTATGCTGACGCCAATCTGCGGATTGATGCCTTGGTACATGCTTGTGCCGTGGAGGGGGATATGCGGATCGTGAAGCGGATGAAGGAGATCGTTCCTGAGTTCAAGAGCCAGCATTCTAAATATGAGGTGTTGGATGAATAGAGCGAAATAAAAAGTAAATTGCGCTTAAAATAATAGTATTATATAAATGATATTCAGTTGTTTAATCGTCTTCGATGTCTTTGAGGCTTTTATGGATTTATCCGTGAGGGCCTATGCTATTAATGTTGATTTAAATATAGCGTCAAAAAAGAAGAGCCTCCCCAGAGGCATTTGCAAGAAAAGAGAAAGAACCATGTGGGTTTTGTGATGAAAAGATAGGATGATAGAGATTTTGTAGAATCGATATAAGGTCAAGGTTTTGTACCGGTCTTCTTTTCCCGTAAAGGGATTTAGAAGGCCGGTTCTGTTTTTATATATGTATTTGAAAATCCGTATGTAAGTACGGTGTCCGGCCATATGCGGCGCAGGGATAAACATTCCCCCTGCGTTCGCATGATGAAAAAGATCTATGAGCGTTTGAGAGAGAGATTGGGGCATAAGCCCACGGTGAAGAATTTTGACGCGTTCTTGGTAACGTTGGGGCCGGATGAGCGGGAGTCTTGGAAAATGGATGTGTGTAGTTTGGGATATGGAGATTATTATAGGAAGATGCCCGGGGCGTACCGTAAATTTATCCGGAAGTATATGGAGCATGACCGGGAGTGCGAACGGTGTTATATACGTAAGTATACGGTGCGTGGTGATTTGTTGTATTCCCCATTTCGTCCGGAACTCTTGTTGGAGCTAGTGAAGCTTGTGGAGTTTACGGATCGTGAGACTCCCCCTTCCTCTTTGGAAATAGCCTCTTGCCTGTTGATGGGGTTTGATTATCCGGGCTCGGTGCGTGGCTTGGCTTCTCATTTGCGAGAGGCGGGGCATTCTGCGGAAGCAGTCTTGGTGCTCGCTGGAAAGAGGGAGGTGACGGATGAGTTTTAAAAGAGATATGGATTTGAATGTTAGTTAAGAATAGCAGGTTTTTGTTGTCTTTGAAAAGGGGAATTTTTGGGCATTTTTATTTTTAATTCGTTGAATACTATTTGTTTGATGGATAAAACCACGGACGCTGACCTCTTCCGGCTCATCTTACCTTTGTGTCGTGCTCCATAAGGGGTATATAACCATAAAAATTAAAAGATATGGCACAAGGTTTTAAGTTGGTGTTGCGTCCGTCGAAGCCGGGCGAGAAGGATTCAGAGAAAAAGTTTTATGCGGTGTCGAAAACGAATGGTACCTCTAGTATGAAAACGCTATGTAAGTTGATCTCGGCACGTAGTACGGTGTCGTCGGCAGATGTGAAGGCGGTATTGGATAACCTTAATTTCGTATTAGATATGGAACTTCAGGAGGGGCGTATCGTAAAGTTCGGCGATTTCGGGAGTTTTCGGATCTCGGTGAGTAGTGATGGTGTAACAGATAAAAAGGATTTCAATTCGAGTATGCTGCGCCCGCCGCGTATCATTTTCACTCCGGGAGGTGAGTTGAAGGATACGAAGAAGACACTGGAGTACTCACGGATCTCCCAAGATGGTGCCACTGCGGAGGCTGGTGGCTCTGATAGTGATAGCCCGAGTGAGATTTAACGTGCAACTGGTAATGGCCGTGCTGCTTTGCGTGGCCGGCCTTGCCTTAGTATTCTGTGGTTTTTGGGTGGCTCCTTCCGGTGAGATAGATAACAGCGTGCTGGTCGCATTTGGGGAGATCTGTACGTTTGCCGGTGCGTTGTTTGGGGTGGACTACTCTTATAAATTGAAAATTAAGGATTGAAAATTGAAAATTTGAGTTAAGATGGAAAAGGATGAGAAGAGATTGACAGAGCATTTTCGTATGGACGAGTTTGTTTATAGTGCGATGGCGGTGGAACTTGGACTTAATAATGCGTTGCCTTCGGAGGTAATACCGGCGATACGGAATCTAACGGTACGGTTGTTGGAACCTTTGCGTATATATCATCGACAGCCTATGTATATCATGAGTGGCTATCGAAGCGAAGAGTTAAACCGATTGTTGGGAGGTGCCCCTAGCTCGCAACATATGAAGGGGGAGGCGGTAGACATTTACACGGTGGATCGCAACCGACTATTGGAGGACTTGGTGGCAAGCTGTCTGAATTTTGATCAGGCGATCCTTTATCGTACGAAGGGATTCATACATCTTTCATTAAAAAAACATGGGGTGAACAGAAAACAGATTTTATTTAAATAGGAGGGGGTATGAGTGGATTTTGGAAAAAAGGATACTATATATTGTGTTTTATCGTACGTACATTATATAACTTGTTAAGTCTTGAAAAAAAAAGCCTAAAAAATAATGCCCGATAAATTTGGATTGTATGTTTTATAGCATTACTTTTGCACCCGCATTCGAGAGAGAACGGCGCTTCAGAAATGATGAAAACGTGGAGGTATCCTTGGGTAGGGGATGAGGTTGGCTAGGCCAAGCGATAATTTCCAACCGCCCGGAGATCGGCTTGAGAAAAAAAACTTGAAAATTTTTTTACCGAAAAATTTGGAGGTTAAGAAAAAGTCCTTACCTTTGCAGCCGCAATCGAGAAACGATAGCGACAAGAGTTCTTTGAGAGATTTACATAATTCAACAAGTAGTACAAGTATTAGGAAAAGAAATTTTCCGGATCGATACCGTCAATAGAAGTATGACTTTGGACTACGATAAACGGATTCCGGAGCGAGGATATGATAAAACAATTTAAACAACGAAGAGTTTGATCCTTGGCTCAGGATGAACGCTAGCGACAGGCTTAACACATGCAAGTCGAGGGGCAGCGGGGGTAGCGATACCCGCCGGCGACCGGCGCACGGGTGAGTAACGCGTATGCAACTTGCCTATCAGAGGGGGATAACCCGGCGAAAGTCGGACTAATACCGCATGAAGCAGGGATCCCGCATGGGAATATTTGCTAAAGATTCATCGCTGATAGATAGGCATGCGTTCCATTAGGTAGTTGGCGGGTAACGGCCCACAAACCGACGATGGATAGGGTTCTGAGAGAAGGTCCCCACATTGGTACTGAGACACGGACCAAACTCCTACGGGAGGCAGCAGTGAGGAATATTGGTCAATGGCCGAGAGGCTGAACCAGCCAAGTCGCGTGAGGGATGAAGGTTCTATGGATCGTAAACCTCTTTTATAAGGGAATAAAGTGCGGGACGTGTCCCGTTCTGTATGTACCTTATGAATAAGGATCGGCTAACTCCGTGCCCGCAGCCGCGGTAATACGGAGGATCCGAGCGTTATCCGGATTTATTGGGTTTAAAGGGTGCGTAGGCGGCCTTTTAAGTCAGCGGTGAAAGTCTGTGGCTCAACCATAGAATTGCCGTTGAAACTGGGGGGCTTGAGTATGTTTGAGGCAGGCGGAATGCGTGGTGTAGCGGTGAAATGCATAGATATCACGCAGAACCCCGATTGCGAAGGCAGCCTGCCAAGCCATGACTGACGCTGATGCACGAAAGCGTGGGGATCAAACAGGATTAGATACCCTGGTAGTCCACGCAGTAAACGATGATCACTAGCTGTTTGCGATACACTGTAAGCGGCACAGCGAAAGCGTTAAGTGATCCACCTGGAGTACGCCGGCAACGGTGAAACTCAAAGGAATTGACGGGGGCCCGCACAAGCGGAGGAACATGTGGTTTAATTCGATGATACGCGAGGAACCTTACCCGGGTTTGAACGCATTCGGACCGAGGTGGAAACACCTTTTCTAGCAATAGCCGTTTGCGAGGTGCTGCATGGTTGTCGTCAGCTCGTGCCGTGAGGTGTCGGCTTAAGTGCCATAACGAGCGCAACCCTTGCCACTAGTTACTAACAGGTAAAGCTGAGGACTCTGGTGGGACTGCCAGCGTAAGCTGCGAGGAAGGCGGGGATGACGTCAAATCAGCACGGCCCTTACATCCGGGGCGACACACGTGTTACAATGGCGTGGACAAAGGGAGGCCACCTGGCGACAGGGAGCGAATCCCCAAACCACGTCTCAGTTCGGATCGGAGTCTGCAACCCGACTCCGTGAAGCTGGATTCGCTAGTAATCGCGCATCAGCCATGGCGCGGTGAATACGTTCCCGGGCCTTGTACACACCGCCCGTCAAGCCATGGGAGCCGGGGGTACCTGAAGTCCGTAACCGAAAGGATCGGCCTAGGGTAAAACTGGTGACTGGGGCTAAGTCGTAACAAGGTAGCCGTACCGGAAGGTGCGGCTGGAACACCTCCTTTCTGGAGCGAAGGATTCCGTACCGAGGTCATACGAGGTATCGATCGCCTTGTGCTGCTGTTGAGATTATGTTTATATATAGATCTTACGTACCGGGAGGCCGGTCTAAAGAGAGAGAAAAATGACGCTGGGACGTAAGTCTTGGCAAAGTTGACAGTCCTATAGCTCAGTTGGTTAGAGCGCTACACTGATAATGTAGAGGTCGGCAGTTCAACTCTGCCTGGGACTACTCCGAATGAGGGGGATTAGCTCAGCTGGCTAGAGCATCTGCCTTGCACGCAGAGGGTCAACGGTTCGAATCCGTTATTCTCCACACATCCCGCGAGGGAAAGAGGATCTTTGACATGTTGGACATCAAAAAGAAGAAACAAGTAGAGCGAGCTTAAGATATATCAACCCGTGCGTCAAGTACGAGGTGAGAGAAAGTAAGCAAGGGCAGACGGTGGATGCCTTGGCTCTCGGAGGCGACGAAGGACGTGATAAGCTGCGAAAAGCTCGGGGGAGGCGCAAATAGCCGTTGATCCCGGGATATCCGAATGGGGCAACCCGGCAGGCTGAAGGCCTGCCATCCCGTAAGGGAGGCGAACGTGGGGAACTGAAACATCTAGTACCCATAGGAGGAGAAAATAAACAATGATTCCGTAAGTAGTGGCGAGCGAACACGGAAGAGCCCAAACCCGTGCCGTCTAGGCGACACGGGGGTTGTAGGACCACGACGTGGCAAGAAGGAAGGGAAATGGAACGACTTGGAAAAGTCGGCCATAGACGGTGAAAGCCCGGTACATGACTCCCTTACGAAGCCTAGTGGTATCCTGAGTAGCGCGGGGCACGAGAAATCTTGCGTGAATTAGCGGGGCCCGTCCCGTAAGGCTAAATACTCCCGAGAGACCGATAGCGAACCAGTACCGTGAGGGAAAGGTGAAAAGAACCCCGAGCAGGGGAGTGAAATAGACCCTGAACCCGTCTGCCTACAAGCGGTCGGAGCGTCGTAATGACGTGACGGCGTGCCTTTTGCATAATGAACCTACGAGTTACCTTCCCCGGCAAGGTTAAGTACCTAAGGTACGGAGCCGAAGCGAAAGCGAGTCTGAACAGGGCGCCAAGTCGGGGGGGGTAGACGCGAAACCGAGTGATCTACCCTTGGCCAGGTTGAAGGTTGGGTAACACC